>Ga0099824_1004455_pt1 | contig 20161 bp, 9 predicted proteins | sample SiratrowhiteBW_FD_76837 | JGI IMG/M metagenome (GOLD analysis project Ga0099824, IMG submission 76837) | Root nodule microbial communities of legume samples collected from California, USA - Siratro white BW | ecosystem: Host-associated > Plants > Roots > Nodule | place: USA: California... | reverse complement strand
TGAGGTGGTCCTGAATTTGATAATATTCTTTTTGGTCTGGAATTCTTCTCATAGCTCCTTAGCCACAGAGTGTTGAAAGCAAACTTAAGAGAAAATACACTTTGTATTTATTATTTTGAGATCCGTTCAAGTTATGAGATTTTCTTCAGAGTAGCTTTAAATAGGCTATACAAGCTCATCTAAATGACCGGATCACTTATAACTTATAACAGCTTGATAGTGACAGCTGTGACAAACTACGAACAGAATGCAAATAATAATGATGGATGTAACTAACCAACTGTATAATAAAAGAAGTTATATACTCACTGATAAAAGGAGTTTTACACTTGCAGTCTGATACTAGTGATAGCTGGGAAGGTTCTTTAAAATGCTTTTTATTTTTTCAAATTATGGTTTCTGGCATACGTAAGTTTGAGCAGGTTATTTTGTTTTTATTTTCATTTTTTAGGTTGACTGCCTTCTAGTGGATGGTGTCCTACAGGGAAGAAATCTTGTGTATTGTGCTTCTACAAGGTCTCTCACTTTATAACAATTAATATTAACCTTATGTCATACTTCTGTCCTATTCATTTCTTTAAAGTTAAAGAATTACGTGGGGTGGGATATAAACCTTTGGACAATAGATTTCACTTTCCCTAACTAGGATTTCATTTACAGAGAGTGCTGGAGTCTCAATTTTGGTAACATATTACTGTACGACTTCATTATTTTATTTTATTTTATATTTATTTTGTTGTACTGAACCTCTCATTTTATTGCATCAATACATGGTTTTATAATTTTTTCTCTTAATGATTACTGAATTCTTTATGCTATTTTATTGTAGTTCTGCTACCAGTTGTCCGTTTTGTTTTCAGTTCATGTCATTCCCCTACTTCCTTTTTATTTTCATTTGTTATTTTACTTTGCTTTCTGTTTTTTCCCTCTGTTATTCTTGTGCTTCCTCTCTGTCTTTTATTTTGAGGAAGACATGTACTAAACGTTTCTCTTGTTGCTGCAGTGCTGGTAAAAGTTTTGTAAAATACCCATGAAAAGCTACATATTAGTTATTTCATTTTCAAACCATAGAGCTGATAAGAATATGTAGCTTTTCATGGTATTTTACAATTTAATATGTATTGAAATTTTAAATGGTTGATATCTATTTATGAAAATATAATCGAGGCATTTTAAATATTTCATTATTCAATATTCTATTTTATTGTACATGATTTAAGAAGAATACATAAATGTACTAATAATTTTTTATTGCTATATTGTATTATAGTATATATGTGTGTGTGATAAACTGATATATTCAAACTTTGTTTCTTTAGCTTTTTATTTAATTAAAAAATAATTATCTTCCATGGATTATCCATGGTTGATGATTGTTGTTTAAAGTGAATTATGTATTTTCTATAAAATGGACAAGCTTTGATTGTATAGTGTTAGTCTTTATTATTAGCTTAATTAAAAAATGTTGAAGTCTAAGAGAAAAATGGAAAGAGTGACATTTTACTTAAAACTTAAGATCCTAAAATAAAAATGTATTTATCTGAATATTATGGGAGTGAAAAACATGCTTATACTATGTGTTAAACAAAATAATGAATGTATTTAAATTATTATTTTTCAAAATTTTGATTAAATTTCTATTCATGAAAATTGGGAAAGAGTGACATGTTTACTTAAAATTTAAGATCCTTAAATAAAAATGTATTTATGAATATTATGGGAGTGAAAAACATGCTTATACCATTTGTGTTAAACAAAATAATGAATGTATTTAAATTATTATTTTTCAAAATTTTGATTAAATTTCTATTCATGAAAATTGGCTAAGTTTTTAATTATTTAACCTTTATTTGTTATGAAAATTGACTAAGTTTTTAATTATTTAACCTTTATTTGTTATAAAAAAAATAAGTAGAACTGAATTACTTATTTTTTATAATTTTGTTGATTCATATATGGCATAAAAAGAATGTTGTTGGATAAATATTGAGTCACTTGTGAGACTCATTTAAAAAAGTTTTTAAAGATGATAAACGGGAAAGGAAAGTTACTTCAATCAAAAATAAATAAATAAGTGTTATGTTATGGTAGAACCCATTTCATATGTGTAAAAAAAAGAAAAAGGGGGGCCGGGGGGAAAGGTGTTGGCTGGAAATGTCAAACACATAATTTAATATATTTATGCATTCTTATCTCGTTTTTTTACATAAAAACGTAACTTATTAAATTAATCTCAATATGTGCAAATGTTATTTAGCTTTCTAGTAATAAATATTAGTTATTAATATGTTAGTTTTTGCTGTTATTTTAATTTCTACAACGGGATTGGTTTCAAAAGTTTCTTTCATGATGAATTGTTAGATAAATCATTTTATAACTTGAATTGTAACATGAATTATATGAATCATATTCGAAGAAGCTTGCGATTGATTCAGTTTCTGTCAAGAATCACGTGAAATGAAATGAAAAATCACAAAAGACAAACAAATAAAGCGAAAAGCTCCGTGCTTATAAATTGGAAAGAACAATAAAGACGAAAAGAATAAGACCGAGGGGTGAGAATAAGTAAAACAAAGGTGTGTTTGGATTAGGGATGAGAATAAGTAAAACAAAAGTGTGTTTGGATATGAGTAAGTGGAAAAGCTAGAATTTGAGTTGAAAATAAGTAATATATATATATATATATATATATATATATATATATATATATAAAATAAGATTGAGGGATAGCAATTCATATAGATTACAATTGTAAGTAGTACAAATGGAAAAACTTGCTATGACTCTCAAAAAAATTATAACAAATAAATTTAAAAGAAAATTATTGAAAGAAGTAGAAACGACACGTGTCAGCATAGTAAATACGAGACATAGCTACCTCTTTATGTAACATGTGTTCCTTTTTTTTTACACTTGTCGCACTTCCCTCATTCTCTCTCACGCCGCGCCTACATCATTCTCTCCCACTCATATTTCACATTTTCAAAATTCAAATTCACAATCTTAATTTTAGAAATCCTAATTCCATAGCACCCAAGCTCTTTCATTCTCACTGCCACATCCGCTCTCCAATTCTCACTGCCATAGCACTCTACTCTCTCATTTTCATTCTGCTCTATGCCAGATTTAAACTCCCTTCTTTTTCAAAAAAGGTTAAACCTTTCTACTCTTTCTATTCTTCCTCTCTTTTTTTGTTTTTGTTTTTTTTTTCAATTTCGATCTAAATTTTTGCTTGATGTCTCTCTGTCAGTGGAGAACGAACAAAACTTCTTGATATCACTCATGATGGTTGGCGACTGAGGTGATACTAGAAATCTATGTCCCAGCAATCGAGGCCGGTGAAGGTTGATTAAGAAAAAATGGTGGCTTATAGCGACGACTACGATGACGGATGAGGGTGGAGGTTGATGGAAATTCGTCGAAGGTTCACTTTACAGCCAAAGGTTCGACCTTTTCTCTACTTTTTAATTTTCACTTCTTTTATATTTCTATTCTGACTTTCATTTTCCTTTAAGAGGTATTTTCTTTTGGCTTTTTGTAGCTCACCAACGGATTCAATCACCTTGCTCCATAGCACTCCTCTCTCTCATTCTCATTCTGCTCCATGCCAGATTCAAACTCCGTTCTTCTTCAAAAAAGGTTAAACCTTTTCTACTCTTTATCTTCTTTCTCTCTTTTTCTCGTTTTTTTTTTCAATTTTGATCTACATTTTGGCTTGATGTCTCTCTGTCTAGCTAGAGAACGAACGAAACTTCTTGATATCACTTATGGTGGTTGGCGACTGAGGTGATGTTGAAAATTTATGTCACAACAACCGAGGTCGATGACGGTTGATTAAGAAAGAATGGTGGCTCACAGTGGCGACTGCGATGATGGGAGAGGGTGGAGGTTGATGGAACACACATCAGAGGTTCACTTTACAGCAAAAGGTTCAACATTTTCTCTACTTTTCTTCTCTTTTCTTCATTTTCACTTCTTTTATATTTCTATTATGACTTCCATTATCCTTTAAGAGGTTTTTTCTTTTGGCTTTTTTAGCTCACCAACAAAGTTCAATCACCTTGCTACAGAAGTTCCCTCTTAAAAGTATAATTTTTTCATTTCTTTTCTTTATTTTATCTCAGTTTTTGATATGTATAGTTTGCAAGTGGAGCTTTAATAAAGCTCACAGCGGAGCTAAACAACATCCAACATCCAACATACCTTGAAGGTAGCAATCTTTCACGGTTTCTCTTTTCTTTTGAATGTCCTCATTATAAATGATTTTGGTTTTTCTGAGCATTTTTCAAATTAAAAATCAATTTAGTTATTTTGGTAAATGACTTTGGTTTTTCATGAAGCGAAATATAATAGTGTTTATTCGTTTAATTTGGTTTTATCAGAAATGGATTTTTCAAAATGATATTTATAGATGAATTTTTATAGATATTGTGGTCGTGGATTTCAAAAGATTTCATTTCATTTTTTTTTAAATTAGACTGAGCTTCACTGAGTCCACAATCATTATGACTAGTTTATTAATTTTGTTGTTTTACTCATTGAGAATAATATTTTAATATAGAATTTGTATTCAGACTTTGCATGATATCTTTGGAAAGAAAGATTCAAATATATTGTTCTTCATTGTGTATTGAGAAAAGTGAAGTGCAAAGTCCTCAAAAGAAACAAATCCAAAATGTCAACCAAGATTGGTTGAGGATGGAAACAGTTTTGCAGTTTGTATCGTCTGGAGGAAGGCAACTACATTGCTTTTGAGGAAGAGCGAGACAACTTCAACAAGGACATTAAAGTTATTTCACATAATGCATGGTTATTGAATCGAGATTCGAATCATGAATCGTTTTTTAATTTTTTTAATCGTAAATTGAATCTTATTATGAATCGTAAAATACATGATTTTTAGAACTTTTACATTTTTTTATTCTTTACATACCTTCTTATAAAAACATCACATAACATGCCTTTTTTTTTTCAAAACAACACATAATATGCCTTTTTTTTTTCAAAACAGCACATAATATGCTTTTTTTTTTCAAAACTGCATCTATATACTTTTTAGAACTCCTATGTTTCTTTCTCTTTCTTAGCCTACCTACCTTCTTATGGAAACAATACCTAATATGTTTATTATTTTTTTCTTCAAAACTACACCTATATGCTTTTTAGGACTATACCTAATATATATAAAGCTACACCTATATCCTTTTTCAGAACTGTACCAGCTATCTACTCACTTACTTTTTAGAAGTTACAATTACAAGTAAGTTTACTTTTGCAACTTATATTTTAAATGGAAGTAAAGTAAGTAAAAGAGAATTTGAATGAAAGCATGAAATTGCAACTTATATTTTAAATGGAAGTAAAGTAAGCAAAATAAAATTTGAATGAAAGCATGAAAACAGATTTAGAATGAAATCTTGAAAACAGATTTTTGAACAAAAGTATGAAGCAAAGCAAATACACGAACAGAGTTTAACTTTGTAAATCCAGATCTGCTCTCCTCACAAGGTTTTCTTCGTTCAATGTAAGCGTTTTACTCTTCTTCTTCTTATTCTTATTCTTTTTTTAGTTTAACTTTTTTTTTGTTTTCGAGACTTTTCATTTTCCAGTGTGTGGCCCTTCAATCACCATGAATCGTGTACAACGGACATAAATCACGAATCACGATTCAAATGGGACATGAATCACGAATCACGATTCAAATGCGATTTATACGATTCATGGTATGATTCAAGGCATAAAACGACATAGAAATCAATATGTATCATGCAAACTGATTTTTGAAACGTATCGCGATACGTATCGTACGATTCATTCGATTCTAACTACCATGACATAATGTAATTTTTTTTTGAATAAGGACAAATTGTCTTTCAAAATAAAAAATAATTAATTACCTCATCCTACATATAAAATAACAAGTAGGATTTTTTTTCTTCTTCTAAATATAAGAATCTAACAACCAATTTTAAATGTTTTAAATGTTAATCTTTTAGTATCATTAAATTTTGACAAGCATATTGATGAAACATTTGCCTAAATATGATTTGTTGGGTCCTTAATATAAGTAATTTTCATGGATTGAAAAATTCATTCATTGAATTAAATGGTGTTATTAAATACAACTAGTACTTAAAATACGTAATTTTCTCTCTAAAGTAAAATAAAATTTACTTTTTCTTTTCAAATCATTAATTAAAACTAACTAATATTGTTAACTGTAATAGTCTATATAATTTGAGATTTTTTTTCTTTAAATTCTACAATTAAAATTGTTTTTCAGCTCCAAATCCACACGGTCTACAATATATTTCAAAATAAATTTTTTCACGTAAAATTTAATAGAAATATCTTCATATAATTATAAAATAAAGAAAATAAAGCTTCTTCATCATCCCACTTAGAAGTCACATCACATATCAAATCATATGCTAATGTATAAGACACTATCATCACAAATTTAAAAACAAAACAAACACCACAAAAAAAAAAAGAGTAAGCTAAAGAGTTTTTAAAAAATATATATTTATAAATTAAATTTTTATCTCAACCGAACTATACCAAATCATGTTTTTATAATTCATCTCATTCATCACATTGTCATTATCAGATATTTACAATACTCATATCATACATATACTAACTCACATATAAAAACATTGAACTCTCTACTTCTTGAAGACTAGTGCATTAGTTAAACTTAGAGGACCGCACCTGTCATATACCCTTCTATATGTTCCGATCAGTTCTTATTTCAAACTTCAAATACAGTTCCCATATGCACAAGATTAATTCATATGTCCTATTCGGATTAACTCATATTTTAAACCTCAAACATGACCATATGAACCTCCTTCGACTCTCACTAATTGGTAATCTTCATCTATGTGAATCCAATGTATTAGGATACCTCCTTAGATCAAATCTCCAAATAATTCATATCCTAATAATCTCAAGATGTAATGCAAAATCCCCAAGCCAGAGGTACAAAACAGAAGTCGAAACGTCCATGGTAATAGAGGAAATGCTTGGGTTGTAGGATCACTTCACTCAAGCTTCAAGGAGTGACTCTTATATGAATTATGAGATGAATGTGATTTTCAAAAGTTTGTGAAAAACTCAGAAAAGAAAACAGTTAAAGAAAATGAAAGAAATAAAGATAATGCTAGAAATTATAACAACACCTTACGCCACTCAAATCTATGAGATAAGCAAGATGGTGATTCACAACTTGTGACCTAGCTCACAAGATAAGATAACCCAAGAGAAAAACTCTCTACCTACCTTTGATGAGACCTGGGTCACTCCGGGATAAGCAAAGGAGAAACAACATCTTTTGAGATATGTAACACTCAAGATTTTAAAAAAAATCTCTTAATTTCAAATCTGCCAAAATGAGTATAATATATGTCCTCTTATATAGACACAGTGGAAGATGAAGAGACAAGCTCATTCCTCCATAACTCCAAAATAAACATAAAAAACAAATAGAAAGGAAAATTACATTTTTTTTATATTTTTCAGATCACATCATCCTCCCCTCTTCAAGAAAATTCGTCCCTAATTTTAGTTGAGCTAAAAAATATTGCACATAATTAATATTATTTTTAATACTTTGGAACTGAATGTGTTGCACTCACTTTTGATTACACCAACAAATCAAAATAATATTTTGTTTCTTAATTTTTATTTTTTTATTTCTTATCTTATTTTTTATTTTTTATGCAAAATTAATTATTATTTTGATTTTTCCTTTTGAAAAAAAATTAAAATATATAATTTTTCTTGTATTTTTTTTATTTTTTATTTTTGTATACAAAATTAGTTCTTGTTTAAGAATTTTTTTATTTTAAAAAAATAGTATATATTTGTTATTGTATTTTTTATTTTTTGTTTTTTTTTCCATAAAAAATGAGTTTTTTTTAAGGATTCTGTTTATTTTATTTCTTAAAAAAAATAAAATTCAATTATTTTCAAAGAAGCAAATCATCAAGACTAGTTGGAAGAAGTTGATATCCAAGATAACAATAAAAGGAAAACATTGGAGTTATTGATGAGTTGTAATGAAAAAAAAAAAAAAAACACAGTAAATGGAATGTTTAAAGATAGAGTGATTCTAGACATTGGTGAACACATATATGATAATGCTTAATTTGATCAGAAACTCCTTATTTATTGAAATATTAAAGTATATTGTTAAATATGAAAAGAGTTTAAAGTCTTTTATTCATCTTAAACTTTGAATATCTTATTTGAAAAAGGAATTTGATAATATTCCATCTAGTTTAAAAAAATATAATATCAAATGAGAGAAATAATAGGATTGTATTTGATGTAGGATAATTGGACAAATGAAAAAAATCTCTTACCAAGTTTTTGGTAAATATTCCAAATGCAACAATTTTCTAAAATATATTTATAGTGTTACTTTGTATCGTAAGAATTATATGATGGGAATCACTACTCGTTTGAATAATCTTCTTTCGCGATACATGTGTTAGATGATTTGTTTTATAGATTGAATTGTGATATGAATCGTCGTGTGAATCGTGGTGATTTAGTTTCCATCAAGCATAATCACACGTACACCAAACGAAGTTACGCACAAAAAATTAAAAAACACAAAAAATAAACAAATAAAATGAAGAGTCACGTATGTTTGATAATTATCTTCCTATAAATTGAAAAAGACAAAAAAGAAGAAATGAATAGGCCTGAGAGGTGGACAAGAAGCAAAGCACTGCGAAAAAGAACCGAGAAGCATAAAAGAGAGATGAGAAGAAGACCAACGGAAAATGGAGAAAAAGAGAAAAAACTCACTCGAAAAGAAAAAAAAAACAATTAACATGTAGAGAAGAAGAATAGTGAGAAATTGGCAAACGCTCTTAAAAATACAATATTACTTGAACTGATTTGCTTTGCTTTTATGTAATTTTCTTTTTAAATGCATATGTTGTAAGCATATTAATATTATTTTAATAATTTGAATTCTTAGCCTTTTGTTATTAGTATAATATTTTAATAATTTGAATTTGAAATGTATCTGCTAACAACTTTAGTTTTTTTAATAGTACTTTTGGAATGCTTTTTGCTTTTTAGATCTTCTGCTTCATATCTTATTTTCGAAATGAATATGTTGTCCTTACTTTATTAATTTTATTTTAATAATCTAAAACTAAATTCACTGACAGCTTACAGTGAAATTTTCTTATATTTTCTTATATTTTTTTTATTTTCTGTGTAAAATTAATTATTGTTTAATGATTTTTTGATTTTTTTCTTTTGAAAAATTACATTCTAAAATATATGGTTATTCTTGTATTTGTTTATTTTTATTAATTTTTTATTCTTTATACAAAATTAGTTCTTGTTAAGTATTTTATCTTTAAAAGAAACACTTTAAATTAGTATATAATTGTTATTTTATTTTTCACTTCTTGTTATAAAACATAAGTTTTTTAAGGATTCTATTTATTTATATTTTAGAAAAAGAAAATTCAAATAGTTTTTTGAATTTGCTGGTGGAGGCAACGAGTTATACAACGCAATAGCGAAAGAAAGAAAGTATTACATGAAATTGTTGTTAGAGTGTTTAGTCTCGTATACTTCTAATTAAATACTAATATTATTCACATATTTATTGGGATAATATTACAAAAATAAATCATCATCTTTGTTGTAACAAAGAAAACTGACATTGTACGTAGATCTATTCTAAATTATATTAAAGACATGTTTTTGAAGTTACGAGAAGATAAAGAAAAAAAATTAAAAAATAAAAAAGGAATGTTAGAGTCATTGGTTAAGAAGGGGAAACAAGGAGTTATAAAGCAAAAGATCATGAATTAAATATTTAAAGATAAAGAGTTGGTGATTCTAGACCTCTGAAAAATGTATATATGACAATGTTTGACCATTTAATTTGGTAAGAAGTTTTTTTATTTTTTCAAGTGTTATAATATGTTGTTAAATATGAAAAGGGTTTGAAGTCTTCTACTTATCGTGAAGTTATGATATCTTATTTGAAAAATGCAGTTGACAATACCTAAGCTAGTTAGGAGAAATAAAAAATGATTGGGAGAAATAAGGTTGTATGTTAATGTATGATAGTTAGACAAATGAAAAAGGGAAGTATATTACAAATTTTTTTAGTAAATAGTATAATTGGAACAATTTTCTAAGATCTATTTAGTAATGTGATTAAGGATGTCAAACAAATATTTGAACTATTAGATCACGTGGTAGAAGAAATTGTAAAGGATAATGTTACACAAGCCGTGACAGATAATACTTTAAATTATATGACATTAGGAAGAATATTAGAGGAAAAGAGAACAAAATTATTTTGGTCTTATTGTGTAGTTCTTTGTCTTGATTTAATTTTTGAAGACATTAGTTAACTCTCATTATTTTACAATGCATTTGCAAATGTCAAAAAATGTCACAAAGTTCATTTATAGGCACACTGGGTCCTAAACTTGCATAAAAAGTATTCCAAAAAAAAAGGAATTAACTCAACCAAAGATTTGCAATTACATTTGTCACCCTACAAAGTATAGCACAATAAGAGAAATGTTATTCAAGCTATGTTTGTTCACAATAATAGACAATTAGTAATGGTACTAGTAAAAGTGAAGGCAAACAAGTGGTGAACATTGTTTTATGTTATGATAAATTTTAGAAATTCATTCAATATTCCTTGAAGTGTGTAACTCCACTTGTGAAATTATTAAGGCTTGTGGATAAAGACTCAAATGTGTCATGCCATATATCTATGAAGTGATGGATAGAGTTAAAGAATAAATAGTTGCAGATAGACCCTTGGTATAAAATGGTGTAGAAAATAATTGATACTTCTTAGAATTTACAGTCACAAAGGCCTCTTCATGCTCCTACTTACTACCTTAATCCAAAGTAAGTAACTATTAATATTGTATTTTTTATATTTCAAATTAATAACAATTTTTAATGATTTGCTTTTCTTTTTATCAAAATTCGTTATGACAAAACTTCAATGCAAATAATGAAGTTTTATATGGTTTATCTAAGCCATTGAAAAAACAATCTCAAATAGAAATATTACATTTCAACCTAGTGAACAACTTAATAGATTAAAGAAAGTATAAGGATTTTTTTGGAAAAATCGTGACAATGGACACTAAAGATAAGAAGCGAACTGGTAAAACATTTAATTAATCTTCATGATTTCATGAAAAGAATACTAGTCAAGATCACATTTATTTATGTTGGATTTTTATTTGAAATTGAAACTCTTTGGTGGAGATGGTAAAGAGTTACAAAATCTAGCAATGAGGTTTTGAGTCTCGCTTATAGTAGTATTGGTTGCAAAAGAAATTAGGGCATGTTTGATCAAGTGAATACTAAGAGAAGAAATCTCTTAGAGTAACAAAGATTAAATGCTCTGGTATTTGTTAAGTATAATCTTCAACTTGAGATGAGACAAAAAGTTAGAGAGGAGAAAGGAGATACTTATAATCCTATATATTGTCTGATGATGAGTGAATTACTGAAAAGAAAGGATCTTTACCTGCTAAGTGATATTTTTGTTAGGTATCCAAGTGTGAATCTAAGTCCCACATTGAGTAGAAATGAGAAAGTTGAGCAATATATAAGAAAGATTTATTGGTGGGGTTGTTTCTTTTCTTGTGAGACCCAAACCCATTATGTTTTGGTGTGTCTATGACACATAACAAACCCAATATAATGCATCATTATAATTAGGGTAAAAGGCTAACCCTAAGAGTGTGCTACTATGTGTGCACCTGGGTGTGCAACTATATGTGTCACCGTGAGAGCTTTGGTGTGTGTGGAGAAGTGTGTGAGCAACCGCTTTGAAGAAAAGAGAGAGGTAATTCGCAGCTACTTCCTATAGCAAATTGTGTTGGTTTTTTTGAAGATCCAACGGTGAAACCTTGTCTGATCGAGCTGCAATTTTTATTGATTGTCTACTGGAGGTGTGATTGTCTACTGGAGGTCTGTAGAAGTGTCAGGAATTTTGTGAAGAGCTGTTGTCCGCAGCAAGTTCCTTTTACCGTCAGTCTTGGCTTTTTCAGAAATCCAACGGTGAAATCTTCTCCAATTGCTCTGAAATTTTGATGGAGTTTTATCACTCACATTTCGTTGTTTTGGATGGTCAGATTTGAGATCGGAGCTGTAGTTTGTTCCAGAAAATTCGTGAACGTTGTCTATTTTTCTGGTGACGAGATTGTTGAACTCTTCCTTATTAATTTCAATTTGTTGGTATTTTTGGGCCAGTGTTGGTGACCGTTTTGAAGATTAGGAAGATTTGTATTGATATGCTTTGTGATTAATTTTGTGAGACTCATTGTATCTTTGTTTTTTGTATTAAAGGAGTATTTACCGTCCTATGGGTTTTTTGATCTCTATTGAAAGGTTTTTCCCACGTTAATTATTGGTGTTGATTTATTCTTCTATTTTTGACTGCATATTGGTTTTGTTTGGATTGATTGATTGCGTTCAGGGTATTTCCATATTATTATGATAAAAGTAAATCTTTTTGCTTCCGCTGCCTGACTCCCATCAATTTTATGGATGAATATATATGAATCTTTTACTATTAGGGAGCTCCAATCAAAAAAAGGAAAAGGGGTATTTCATTAACCTATAAAATTTGTGTAATTAAATTAATCATAAATGTTATAATACTTATAAAGTTTTTTTTAATAGGTTAAAAAAATTTAACTATCAAGATTGATAAACAAAGAAAAAAATCTACCATAATATCAAACAAATAATAATGAATTTGTAGAGATGAGAGATAGAAGATAAGAATGAAGTGCAAACAATGTCATATTAAATTAAGAAAATAAACTAAATAAAATTGATCTAAAAGATTATGAATAAAAATATTAGATTAGCATTAAAATAGTGATTTGCAGCAAGATCCCATCTTGCTTCAATCTTGCTAAATCAATGATAGGATAATCAAGAACACCTAAATCAAATATACTACATGCATCTTTAAGATCTGTTGTCGAGATTTTTTTATATTATTATATTCTACATGTAATGTCTTTGCCAAGGAAAAAACTTTACCATCCATGGAAAGATGCAATAAAGAACTTATTTGAGACTCCAAAGTTCCCTCTAAGTTCAAAAATTGTTTTGCTTCATCCTTCCAATCACGATAATTTGGTCCATCAAATGAAGGAAATGGGATTTGTGTCCTTTCTATCGATGAAATGACCCTATCAGCTGATTCATGCATATCATATTGCGATATGAATTTGATGGTTGTCTTGAAGATTGCAAATGTTGTCGCGAGCCCTTCAATGGACTTCTGCACCATCTGCAAAGACCATTGGATAGATTCTTGATGATCAAAGAGGTTATTTTCATAAGAATTCATCTTGGACTTCAATTCTTTCGTGGTCACCATCATCACCCAACAAATTAATACCAATTATTATACTTGAAACCGGTATGAAACTCTCTTTACTTTTAGATCTGTGTTTGTCTGAAAACACCCACACTCCTTACACAAAACACACAACTCCAAACACCACACAAATACTCACTCACTCACAACTTCAAAGAAGATTGTAAATGATACAAAAAGTTGGAGAACTTCTCATTATTCCTCAAAAACATATAATAAAATCTATACATAATTTTGTTTTTAGAAATGACTAAATAATAAAATTATTAAATTCTATTTTGATAGTTGTTACTAAAATTCTTATTATAATTTTTTGAATGGAATATTTTAACTTCATTTTTATATATGATATTTTATGTTACTTGTTTTTCTTAAAAATATCATTTAATTAAGAAAAGAAAACCAATAAAAGAGGAGGTATATCTCTTATATTAGAAAACAAAACAACAAAGGAAAGAAACACAAAACTAAAGAGTGCAAACCCATCCATCATTTTCTTTTAGTAGTACCCACTCTGATTGGATTTTTAGCACCCTTAGAAGCATCCTTCTTGAGTCTCCGATGTTTCCTAGAAATTTGAATACACCATTCCAACTCATGTAAATCACTAGGAAACCTCTGCTCCACCTAAGCTTCTCAGTACTTAGAAATCAACCTACACTCCTCCTCAAACTTAGAAAAAGCTTGAGAATCTTGCATACCTCCAAGCCATAGTGCATGAACCTACATTAGTGATGACATCAAACTTAACCCCAAAAGAACCTTGAGAAGCTAATTCAATGGCTTTCGTAGCAGCTTTAGAAGCATCAGAGTCGAGTTAGAAGCCTCATCGTCCAACATATCTGCCAACCTCTTAGAAACCAAACTCTGTCAATGGGAGCAACACTATCAATTTGCAAAGATTTTCCATCCATATCTTTCCCTTGATCTAGAATTGTACCAGTATACTATAAAGAATTTCCATCAAGAATAACAAGTTCTTTGCTAAAGATAGATTACACATGTATTGCTTGTGATTGGTCTAAAGCATTATGCATAGTATAATTTTTTTCTTGAGGAATAATGTCATCCATAATAGGTAAAGACGCAAAAGAATTGGAAAGAGCCAAACTTGCAGGAGGAACAAGATCACCCTTAGAAGGAGTTAGCTTCATAGAAGGAGCAAGATCGCCTTGAGAAGAAATTTGCTTATTCGGTTCAGCAACTGGAGAGACTTCAACAAGACTTTGCGTGTCTTCAAGACTATCATCATGATCAAAACTTGAAGTATGATGCACATCTACAACCGCAACAACAACATCAACATCTTACTTAGAAGGAGACTAAGAAACAACTTCATAATGCGAAGTCATAGCACCCTCACGATTATTCGCCGAGACTTTTCGCACAAACCACTGCTTAGTTTTTAAATTTGTTTCATTATACTCCTCCTACTTAAAACTCTTGTGAGAAGAAAGCTCATGACTTATCATTTTGCAAAATGAATAAGAAAGAGAAAGTTGTTTGTATTCTATATATGCTATAAAAGCAAAACCAGGACAGTTCACCAAAAATTATTAGGATAAGGTGGAGAGAAGATCAACATCCACAAGAACTCGAGCAAAGACTCTCATGTTTTGCATGGTGTAGTCATCTAAAGCAAGAGGAGTCTCAATCCCATGCACAATTGAGAAAATTAAATTGTCTTTAACTGCCAATTTTTCATGGATAACCCATTAACACAAACTCAGCACTGAGCCTTAGTCAATTTCATAAAGACAAAAACAAAATTTTTGATTCATGCAAAAGTGGGAAGAAGACCTGAAGACAAACTCCAAGATCCATAGTCAAGATGCCCTTCATATCTTCAAGAGTAGAAAATTCAAATTAATAAAAACCCTTATCCAAAGAAATTACTTTCTACGTCCCTAAAGAGGTTTATACCATACTCAATTTCTTACAAAAGTCAATATGCATGAGAGGTTTGTCTTCTTTGTTTAACAAAATTCTATCACGTAAATTATTTTTGCAATCCTCTAGATCTGCTAAATACACATTCCAATATATTTAGACAATAACCAAGTCATGTGTGGAGATGGAATCTGAGAAAAAGAAATACTGCATGCATTATTTAAAACTTCAGCAAATATTTTTCGTTGTCTCAAAGACTTGACCAACAACTTAAAAATTTAAAAATTTCCTTATCTTCTGAACACTCCCAATTGAAAATCTGCAAATGACGTTCCCATGCAGCCAAAGGAAACGATCCAAAAAGGCCTAGATCACCAAATCACACACAATAATCCCTACTAGAACCACACCCAGCCAATCATGAAAGCTACAAAAAACGCACACCAACCAAAAAGCATCAAACCACACCGTCCATTCTATGATTAATTCTTAATTTCATCCGGTACATGTAATTCGTTTCTAATTCTTATCGAGATCAAATAAAGAATACACTACGTATTTAGAACCTAAATTAGGAATCCACTTTTCTCACATGGACTAAAAATAACGTTATAATCATATGTACCAAACCCATTAGGCTCACACATGAGAAACTGATAAAATAAACTTTTACATTTTGGGACCAAATCAGCAATCTGCTACAAGTAGAATAGATTAAATTATGCACTTAACCAATAAGTAACCAAGAACCAACTTGGCATTTAGAGCAGTGAAACACATTTTTTTCATATAAATTCACTCCTCTTATATCCCTGTCACAAAATGAAGCAGCTAACAACAAAGGGACACAATGACTCAACAGACATTCAGAGATCAACAAAGACAAAGCATGCTTGTTGCACATATGTTGTCATTGAGGATCAAGATGGAACAACTTATATAATGTGTACATATTTGTCTCTAACATCTGATGAACTTGGAAATGGTCTCAATGCAAGAGAAGCTAGCTAGCTTAGACCATCACCAACGACCGCAGGAGTGGTGCAACGTGCCTTTCTTGCAATAGTCTATTTCAAAGCATTGTTCACCTCCTCAAAGCTTGCACAAATATAACCCTGCGCTTTGTATACTGAATTCTCCGCGCCACATATTGCGTAACAGATTCTCTTCAAGAGAAGTCTTGTAATATAGTAACGTAAAAAGTGACAATCTATACCTACGAGTACCACATACCGGTACCTGTACCACGTACCTGGTAACTATGATACACAAAATATCAACTTATTCATTGTCACAACTTCTGGTTGTCACCCTCAAGCATGCAACAGTAATTGCTCCTACAAATTGAACCAAACAGGGATGTTGCCAACTCCAGTTTCAGATCACATTTAGCAGCCAAAGGTCTTTTCTTGCCCTGAAATCTGTTTTGTGCAGGAACAAGAAACTGTCACTATAAGAACTATACTTGAAAGAGTTACTGCAGTACTTAGTTAATAAAGTTTGCCTTTTCTTACTAGTATTAACAGATAGAGATTGATATTCTACATGCTTTATGACGACATTGTTCCAAATAAAAAGTCTATGCTGAATGAGTCTTTACTTCTCATTTTCTATTACATTAAATGACATTTTGTTACTACATAGTAAACATAGCTTACAGGATTCATCAAAACCCAAAAAAGTTAAGCCACAAAGAGATAAATAAAGAACAAAAAGCTTAAAAGGACACTTGGAAAATATGGAAAATTGGAAACACATATAACATGGATTATGCTTCATATCAACTAGCATGTTGTCTAGTAGGAAAACTACCCATACAAATTAAAACTTTTATCCTATGTGGGCACCCATCAATCACATAATTTTAACTGGATAATTCTTGCTCACATACAATTCAACCATAAACCATAGATTATCAACATCGATATCATGATCAAGCATACTCTTTATGTAACACGGGAACAATCAGGTTGTAGAACAGATGGCCAGAAGGCCACATCTGAATCAGGGGCTGCCTGTAGGATTTACCAAATACTGAACCCATACCCACACATACACAACTGAAAAACTTTCAACTGCACCTTAGGTAGGTTTTGATCAATGTTTTAGAATGCAAAGGAACTTTGTTTTAATTTTTCTCAATTGAGACTAGACTTACATTACAGTCATGCTTATATGATCTATTCCTCAGAAAACCTGTGTTGATGAGAAAAATATTGAGTGCATTGCTATAAGAGAGATTGAATATCTACGATATGAAGTTAAAAGGACTTTGATAACATTATGGCACTAAGAGCATGATTTCACTTCTAGGGATCAAGGAAGAAACTAACATCACCCTCTGGCTGCAGGGATTTTATCCACTAATTTCAGGAAAAACATATTTTCGTACCTAGAAACGAGTAGAGAAAAGGCAACCACATAAATGAAACTAAAAAGATCATGAAGGAGAGGGAACCAATCATAAACTCCGATTTACTAAACACCAAAATGAATATGCAGCATCATTGCTTTTCTTCTTTGGAATCAAAATACTTATTTATTAAGTCCATTTATTGATTCAGTATGAAAACTTTCTCGTGCATTGAGAATGATTCTCATGAAAAGAATGCTTATGGCAAAGACCAGAAATATTACATATTTTGCTTTTGCCTTTGGTCTTTTCAGCAGAACTGATCATACATATGACACTATCAGAGGTTCTCTGGAGCTCTCTCTGGATTTATTCTCGTAGTAGAAGTATAGTATCAACTGTATCACTCCCAAAACAGTTCCTATCCCATTTGGCCCCTACAAGTCAAGTAAAGATTTAGGTACAAGTTGTACTGCAAATATAAGTCACCAAAATGAACATTTCAAACTAAAATGGGTATCCAAGCATACACTGATAAAAATAGGAGTTGGAAGCAAACTTACATAAATGAAAGCATCATCGTTGAACAATCCATAAAGAAAGAAAGAGGTGCTCATTAGGAAGGTGGAAAGTGAGAGATAGAATGGCATGAATTCAACACTCTTTGTCTGAATAACCAATTTCTGAGAAATATAGCATGTAATGTAAGTAAATTGACCCCTAACAGATAATGCTGATATTATAAACGGAAATTAAGGAAACAACACACTCACAATTATAAACAACGGAGAGGCAAACATCGAAATGAGAGATGCACAGCTCAAGAATCCCACAAAGAACCGACGCATTACAATGTCATCTATTTGCAAGCTTCCAACTGATATGATTGCAAATACGCCAAGAACTGCCACCAACAATACAATCATTCTCACCTACTCAATGGAAGTTTAAAATACATTTTAAGAACTAACCATTGAACTTTGTCCTCTATCAAAAAAAAAAAAATATATGCTTCCAAATTCCAATAGTATCAGAAAGCTAACCTTCTTTCCTTTCTCAGCATACATCAGGAAGAGGATTATATACACAAACTGAAAGACTGTTCCAATTGAGTTAACAGTCGTAACCAACAAATTATCAGCAGATATCAGAGGTGTGCCATACCACATACAGATCAAGCAGTTCAGAAGAGAATAAATATATGGCAACCCTGAGAACATCTCCGTTGACCTATTTCTGATAATTCTCCTAAATGTGGGTCTGCATATTAAAAACAGAACAAGAGTTACACTATGAACACAAATAAACACAAAAAATTCTTCTGACATCAACAGTTCTTCAAAATCCACAGTGAAACTTACATGGGAGACACAAACAACCCAAAAGCAAAGACATTTCCTGCAAAATAAGCAAGTTAATACAGTGAAATGTGACAATCAACAACGAAAAATTGGTATGCTTTAAATTTAGCAATCATCAAAGCACCTGCAACCCCAGCTGCTTCCTTGGCAACTTTACAAATGGAAAAAGCAGCAAACAGAGACATTTTTGGAGCTTGAAACACAGACACTAGATAGACACCAACAATGTAAACTATGAAACCAAATCCTCAATTAAGCAAATTATAGGATGCACTTTCTATTTGTAACAAATTTTGAGGCATGCCCTTTTTCTCACCAAGCACCTTTATCTCTCTCTCTCTCTTCAAAATGAAATTTAGGATTAAAGCTAACCTCGTATATGTTTATATTTCATTTATTTATATGTGGTTGAAGCAAAGGACTTCACAAATAAAATAAAGTGACTTTCAAGCCACGAAAAAAGAAACCAATTTGCATTTGATATTTGAGTTCGTCCACACGTTGTTCGAAATTTGACGGCACGTTTTAACGTTTAGAGAAAACGTGCTGTGTTTGGATCAAAGCTGACCTGTTAACGATTACGACGGCGTCTAAAAATATGATAATACCAATATTTTCTCTTTCTAGTTTTTATAACTATTTTCATTTGACTTTAGCCTTTTTTTATATTTAAAATTTATAAACTGAGTTTTACAAATTTTAATGTGATTTTATTTTTATATATTTATAAATAGGAATAAAGCTAACAAATATTTAGAAGATTATGATTAAATTAATTTTTATAACCATTATTAGTGAGGAGTAATGCGTCTGATAAAGACTGTTAAATTAGATTAAGTTACGTGTAAACAATTAAAAAATGTTTTTTAATCGTTTTAATATTTATTGTGGTTGAGTACGATTAGTATTCTGAATTCTTATGGATATGTTCTACGAATATTCTCTAAACATATGAATCATGAATGGAATAATCAGAAACCTATAATTTAAAGAATTTAGTCATTGCAGTAAACCATTATATATATATATATATATATATATATATATATATATATATATATATATATATATATATATATATATATATATATATATATATATATATTTTTTATAATTTTTTTATTTTTATTATTTTTG
>Ga0099824_1004454_pt1 | contig 20164 bp, 10 predicted proteins | sample SiratrowhiteBW_FD_76837 | JGI IMG/M metagenome (GOLD analysis project Ga0099824, IMG submission 76837) | Root nodule microbial communities of legume samples collected from California, USA - Siratro white BW | ecosystem: Host-associated > Plants > Roots > Nodule | place: USA: California... | reverse complement strand
TATATATATAAAAATAAATATATATATATATATATATATATATATATATATATATATATATATATTTGTTATCACACTTCTTGCCCTCACAACATTAGAAAACTTTTTTAAGTACTTTTAAAAAGTTTAAATAATAATTTGTAAACTAAAATTAGTTTATACAGAAATTAAAATTATTTTTTGAAAAAATAAGTAATTTTAAAATTTATAAAAAATAACTTTACATATAAACTAATTTCAAAAGTGTTAACTAGTAAGACTAATTAAGGAACTAAAGGAGAATTTTTTTTTTTTTATGAAACAAGGAAAAATATTTTTTTAATAATAAACACTTTTTTAAAGTGTTTAGATAGTATAATTAGAACATTGACAAACTAATTTTAATTTGTAAGAGAAATTGACCTCTACTTTTATTTTACTCTTATAAAATTTGATGTTATAAACTTGTCTAAACATGCACAAAAAAAATTAAGCACAATCCAATAGTTTGGGCTGTTGGAACAAAATTTGGGTTTAAACAAAGTTTTGATTAGTGTGATGTGACCATAAAGATTATTAAGATAATAATCTAAAAAGAGTTGCTAATTGATTTTTGGAAAGAAAAGAAAAGTTGAAATGGTTTTGTCTGGGTCATACTTTAATAAAAGTTATGCTTAAAATGAAAGTTTGTGTTTCTTCCTCTATTGGTGGCTTTTTCTGCCTCCAAAGCCATGATTATACTCAGAAAAAGGTTCAATTGTTTAATCTAAGATGGCAATTATTTGAGTATGAAAAAGATTAGGTTTAGTCAAACCATATTGACCAAATTACCCCTCTCATCCATTGGAATTTAAAACTCTGATTTCACAGTCAAACATTCTGGCACTATATACTATTTTATAATAAAAAAATAGCACCCTAACCCCTTCCTATTTTTTAATATTAATTCTCACATAGCACATTTATTAATTTATGAAATTTACTAAACTCAATCATTAAATATGTAATATTAATTTAGAAAATGTATATCTAAATTTTAGATAAGTTAAGTACTCACCTAAACATGATTCTGTAATTATTATTTAATTATCTTTTAAAAATAGACTATATTAAATAAAATAGTTCATAAAGTATTAAGTAGTTTTTAAGTCATATAAGATTTTATAATTTTATTATTTGATGAGAATGCTTGATTTAATCTTGTGGAGCATAATGAGTTAATAAAACTTATATATATATATATATATATATATATATATATATAATTTTTTTCTATATAATTACTGCAAAATCATATAAATTAATTATATAAACATTTTTTTCTATTTTAAATTTTGGCTGAGCCAAAAAAAAAAAGAGCCAATTGAAATAATAATAATAAAATTGGTAAAAAGAAAGTCAAAATAACAATTAAAATATGAAAGTTAAATTAACTTTGACTATATATTAGAATCATAAATTAAATAGGGAGAAAGAGACAAATATTTATTTTATACCCTGTACATTTAATGCACATTATACAAATATCATAAATATTTCTCAATAAAAACTCATCTTTTTTTTCTTTAAGGTACACACAATTGATGTAAGAATATGAAATATTTGCTTTAAGTTAATTAAATTGTAATTTTTAGAATATATTTTTATTAAACTTATAGATATGTATTGAAATTTTTCTTTTAAAGCTGGATTTTGGATCATAGTTTTGATACACATACTCAAGACAAATGCATATCATACCTTAATTTCTATTTATTAAATATTAATAAAAGTACATAAATGGAATCAGTTGCAATTAAGGGTCATGATATTGTAAAATATTTATATGACATAAATGAGCAAGACATTATCTTGATGAAAAGCATATTCTGTCTTTGGTTTTAATATTCTTTTAGTAACAATGTTTTCATTGGCAACAAATTATACTTCAATTAATATATTATTACATACCACTACTAAATTCCAATAATTGAAACTAAAAACCACACCTTAACAATAAAATTTTCATCAGAACAATGAAATCTGTGGGTACCAACTTAATTATACACATCAATGACCTCAATTCAGTTTGTCTTTTTTCTTTTAATAAATTTTGTTTGTGTTCTTATCATTTCATTATTTATACTTATTCAAATTTGGTTTATACATCCATAATGAGTCAAATATGTGCTTTTTTTTAAACTATAGTTTTAGCTCATAGTATTTAGATGAATCTAATTCTACTCTTCTAAATTAATAAAAAAAAAACTATTTTACTAATTTAAAGTTAAATATTTTCAATCTCTAGACACTAAATTTTAAAAAATTAAAAACAATTGTTTAATAAACTGTTCTTAGTTTCTGAATAAAATTTAAAAAATCAAAATCAAATATATTATAAATTTTGAAAACAAAAACACAATTAACTTTTTTAATTGTAATTGCATGTGCCATTGAATCATCATCAACCTAGGTAATGGCTAAGCCTGCAAAGTTGCAGAGCCATCACATTCATTAGAAGGGAACAATCTAAAAATATTCCCACTACTAGAATTTGCGATCTGCAAGAACCAAAACAAAAAGGTCAGAATATAGATGCTAATGCCAGCTACACTTGAAAAAAAATGTCAAAATTTTCTGTGACCCCTTCACCATCATGTGTCCAAAATCCAAATTCCACAGTCAATTGCATCAGCATTATTGTGCAGGAACAGATATGGCATCATGCAATGCTTTTAAGGTACTAAAATATTTGTCATTTATTCAGTGTCTACCATTCATATTTGTTTATTACATAATTTATTATTTATAATTTTTAACTGATTATTTCTTCTTCTAATCTTCCATCTTATTATCTCAATCTCTCATATTTAGAAATAAACATTTATGAGTATCATTCCAAATAACCCCAAGAGATTGATCAAATACAGTAAAATAGTTTCCTATATAATAAACTGTAAGCTATAAGTTTATTCAGTTTTTTAGATAAGATCAAATATAACTGTATAAAAATAGTCTTTAAATCTTACTTCAGACACCAATATGCTATTAAAAATTGTTAAATTCTCAAAATAAGTTTAATGATGGAAAATAAGAAAAAATAAAAAAATATTAAAAGAGTGTTTGAAAAAATGAAAAATCTGAAAATGAAACTATAAAGTTTCTGTGACCAAAAAATTAAAATGCTTTTAAGGTTTGGAATGTAAGCATTTTATTAAAATTAATATTTTTTTTTTTTTGTGTGTTGATACAAATAGGACAGTTTGGTAAGTATACCTCAGAAGAAGCTAGATTTGGTTTGGAGTTCAACCCTGTTGGATTGAGGTTGACTCTCTCTCTCTCATCAACCCACTTCTTCTTTCTCTCTCTTCACTCTGCTTTTTGTTAGCTTATTAAATACACTTTTTGCTTCCAGCTATAAATGCTTCACCTGTTTATTGCATTTTTGCTTTTCCTTTACTGTTCTCTCTCTCTGTGGTTTCCTCCATTACAAACCAGGTTTCTTTCCAGCTAGTTAGGTCCCGCCCATCCTCAAGCACAGTGTCCACCAACCGTTTTCCCCACCATTGCTTTTTCCTACACCAAAATCTAGCCATTTTCACTCTTTCTCTCTCTCCTTGCATATTTTTTTCTTCATAAAAATAGTACTTTTGTCTGGCATTCCAAGCAATTCTTGTTTATTTATTTCTTGGTTTTGCCTTGAGTTTAGTTGTGACCCACATCAGGTCACAATCCACTATAGCTAACTGCATATCAGAAACTGCATCATTTTGCAGCATCTGGGTTTTGTAGGGCTTGTTGTGCTTCTTTCTGGTATTGTTCTGCCATTCCTGCACCTATCTATGCTCATTGGGTCTGTTGGGGTTCAGAGAGAAGGCCCTTTCTTGCTCCTGTGGGTGCTGGAGATAGAGGGTCAAGGAGGGTGATATAGATCAACACAAAGGTGCGTGCTTTGTGTCTTTTAGAGCCACTTTTTTTGTTTTTATTTTTTTGGGGAATTGGCATTTGGGTTCGCCTTTTGTTTGCTTGGATTATAATTGATTCTTTACAAGTTTACTTTTTAGTCTTGTTGGATGTTTTGTTGTGGTTAGAATTGCTTGAGATACTTGAGGGATCCTTACTGTCCTTTTAAATTTTCGTTTTAATGTCACTTTTCTGAATGGGGTGATGTGATCGCAAATGGGTTTCTGGTTTGTTTGAAGTTTTGCAATAATTTTTGGTTCAGAATACCTGAATTCCCGCAAATTAGTTTAAATGCTGATTTTGGTTGTTTGTAAGGATTCATTGTATGAACTTGAACTTTGCTAATTAGAATATTCGGATGTGTGTTGAAAGTTTGTGTGAAGGGAATACTTAACCATGTTCTTGCATTCAGGTGGGAATGTCTTGATTCTACTCTGAAAAGTTTGGACATATTTGATTGACGGCTTGTGGGATCCGAGTATGTCAACAAACAATTCTTTGCATGTGGAATTATCGAAGAAGACATCGTTTCTTGGATTGAAATTATGGGTTTTGATTGGAATTGGTGTTGGAGCTTTTATAGTTCTGATTCTTTGTGTATTATCTGTATGGGTGATGTTTCGGAGAAAGTCTAGGAGATCTCTGGACAAGTTCTCTTTGTCACAAATACCGCATGTCTCAAAAGACATCAGAGTTGACAAGGTTGGGGTGCAGACTTCTCATGATCAAGCAGATAGTGTAGCTATTCATGTTCATGACAAAGCAAGTGAGAACAATTCTGACAAGTTGTTAGTTCATTTGCGCAAGAGCAAATCCGGGGATGCTGATAATATGAGTCAGTGCAGCTCAGTTTATCATCATGAGAGAGGATTTAGTTCAATGTCAGGGGAAGAAGGAAGCTCCGGGACTGTTAAGAAGCAGTCTGCATTGTCATTTGGGGGAGTGGTAACTGCCTCTCCTCTAGTTGGCTTACCAGAAATTTCTCATCTTGGGTGGGGTCACTGGTTCACACTTAGAGATCTGGAACTTGCGACCAATCGCTTCTCTCCAGAGAATGTGATTGGTGAGGGTGGATATGGGGTTGTTTTCAGGGGAAGATTAATCAATGGATCTGAGGTGGCGGTTAAGAAAATTCTTAACAACTTGTAAGAACACTTGATGGTTTATCCTAGGACTATTTCTTGATTAAGCAATGATCTTTGAACTTGCTCCATAATTGCATAATGTGTTGAATTCACAGGGGGCAAGCTGAAAAAGAGTTCAGGGTGGAAGTGGAGGCTATTGGCCATGTTAGACATAAAAATCTTGTGCGCTTACTTGGTTATTGCATAGAAGGAGTTCACAGGTAAACTTGGTGTTCTGAATGTATCAGAATATCACAAATGCACATATTCCCTTCTATACTCGATCACATTCCTAACTTTGTTTTTGTGATGGCCTTAGTCTTACTTTTTTGTTGAAATTTTGAAATAAAGCTCTTTGTTTTGTCGTGTGGTTCTTTGTCTTTTTTAATAAGTGTGGTTTCCATCTGATTTTTGCAGGTTATTGGTGTATGAATATGTGAACAATGGTAACTTAGAACAATGGCTACATGGGGCTATGAGCCAACAAGGGACACTTACCTGGGAAGCCCGGATGAAAGTTATAACTGGCACAGCCAAAGCGTAAGTTCTATTTGAAAACTTCAAACCGAAGACAATATGAATTGTTTCTGTTGACTTGTGTAAAAATTGCAGTGAAATTATTTTGTAATAATAACTAAATGGTTGACCATGCTAAACTTGTTGCACTGTTAGTGTATCAAAATTAAACACTCAGTTTTTAATGTGTATCAAAGGATGTCATCTATGTCATTTGAGAGCAAATGTTGATATTGCTACTTTGTAGGATATATAGTCACGTCTTTTGCAATTTATTTGCTCCATTAGGATTCTGGACAAAACAACTATGTGTTCTCTGCTAATCTGCTGCACTCTTAAACCTAGGGCACTAGGGACCTTTTGCCAAGATTATAATGTTTTCCATAGTTTTGTGTTGGTGCTTGCTCCATTTGAATACCTAACTTACTGTTATGGCAGCTTCAATATTAGGCCTAGTTCCGCTGATTAAGCTCCCTATTTCCTATTACTGGTGGCAGGCTGGCTTATTTACATGAAGCAATAGAACCGAAAGTTGTTCACCGGGATATCAAGTCTAGCAACATATTAATTGATACCGATTTCAATGCAAAGGTTTCTGACTTTGGTTTGGCCAAACTTCTGGACTCAGGAGAAAGTCACATTACTACTAGAGTAATGGGAACGTTTGGGTATGTAAAATGTTTTGCTATCTACTTTACAGATATTTTTGAAAGATTGCATGAATGGAAACTTACTCCTGTTGTCAATTTCAGTTACGTGGCACCAGAATATGCGAATACGGGTTTGTTAAATGAGAAGAGTGACATTTACAGCTTTGGTGTTCTCCTGCTAGAAGCAGTTACTGGAAGGGATCCTGTGGACTACTCACGTCCTGCTAATGAGGTATGAATTACTTGAGCAGTGCCTAATTTACTGCTTCTAACTTTGTGTTGCATGAGAAGTGATCTTAGTTTTGCTTTTTGTATAACAGATAATATTTTTGATTATCCTCATTACAGGTGAATCTTGTTGAATGGCTCAAGATGATGGTGGGGACAAGAAGGGCTGAGGAAGTTGTGGATTCAAGGCTTGAAATGAAACCAACAACACGTGCTTTAAAGCGTTCCCTTCTGGTTGCACTTAGGTGTGTTGATCCTGAAGCAGAGAAGAGGCCTAAAATGAGTCAAGTTGTGAGAATGCTTGAAGCCGATGAATATCCATTCCGAGAGGTTCCCTTCATTGTCCTATCTTCTCATATTTAACTTTTGCTACTGAATCTGAATCTTTTATCACAATTTGGATCTTTAGGATGTTTGTTTTGCTCCTTGCTACCTGACACATCAACTAGAATGACTCGGAAATCATTGGGAGTTCATGCTTTCTATAGCCTTTTAGTTATAGTAGTGTTCTAAGCTTCCGGTTTTGTAGATTTACTGTTGAACTGGAAATTCTTGATTGACTAATAATGAATTACACATGAACTAGAATGATTGACACATCATTGGGAGTACACGATTTTCTCAATAGCCTTTTTGTCATTCTAGTGTGTTAAGCTGCTTCTTTGGGTGGAATTATTGTTGAACTTGATATATTTGAATGACTAATAGTGAATGACATGTTCCCAAATTCATTCTCAGAATTCATCTGTACGTATGAATGGCCCTTTCATGATTGGTTACCTTGTTACTAAATGTTGAATGCCATGGATCCTCTCTAGTTTTTGTATGTGCATGTTTGAATTTATGATTTCCTGGATATTACATGAACTCTTCACCAGTCAATTCTATTGGATTTGTTAATTTATGCTAAACATTATTCTATTTCACTTCTAGGATCGAAGAAATAGAAAGAGCCGCACTGTCAGCATGGAAATTGAGTCCCTGAAGGATATTTCTGGCCCATCTGATGCTGAAAAAGTGAAGGGTTCTGAAGGCCAAGCACCAGAAATAACTCAAGGGTAGGATTGACAACCACACTTGACTTAACCGGCATGTACAATCGGCGTTGTTTCGATTTCTGTAACCAATCAAATACCATATATGTTCAAAGCTTGTCTTGAGATTTTTTTGCCGCAAATCCAAGAAGATAATCAAATCTGAGAGCAGAATCAAGTTGGAGATAGCTCATTTGGACAATGAAGCATTTTCTTATTCAAGATGGGTTATTAAAAGATATATGATATACAAATTTTCTAGGAGGATGAAGTCAGGGTGAGTGAAGTAGTTCATGTTGTCCATGTACAGATGTCATCTGAGCCAATCTCTCTTCCTTACATGACTGCTAATTTGCAGCCATTTTTTGTCTGCTTGAGAGATGATGAAAACTGATATTTGGCTTCACTGTAGTTGCCATTTTGCTTTAAGTTAATCATTATGTATAAACTCAAAGAAGTATTATGTGAAGTGATAATATCTCTTTCTTTTGAGTACATACGTTTACTATCTGTGTTCTTATGACATCTCAAACTGTCGTACATATAGAGAAAAGTATGTTCTGTGATTCAATTTGCAACCTACCCAAATGATTATTCATCAACCAGGAAATGGATTAATTACACCAAAGACACACCAGCAGATGTATGCTTATTTATTGGCCTGGTAGAACACTTTGTTTTTTTTAATGTTTTGATTTCGTTTAAACTTACATTTATTGTCTTGGGTGTTTGTAGCATATGATCTTCTACCAGAATTAGAGTTTCACTCATAATTTATACATTTATACTAATTTTTAACACGCAAATGATTGGAAGTACTTAAAAATTTGTATCTAACTTTTGTTATTTTGTTCTTTAGATAGATACTAGATAAAGGCCAATTATGAGGGAGGTTTCATTGTTGAACAACGGAATTTTGTTGAAATGATTGGTGTCATTAAACAAAATTAGTAAGCTTTTATACCGAGTATTGTTCTTCTAAAAATTGCGTAATTTGTATGAACTCTTGTAAAATAACCTGAAGGAAAGAAAGCGTTTCAACCATTTGATCCAGTTAATTGATATGCTAGCTTAACTTCTATTCATTTAATTTTATTTTGCCACCTTTATTCTCATTCACTCAAATGTATGTTTTAAGTTATCTCGAACAAGCATTAAGGGGCATGTATTCAAACAAAATTATTCAAATTTCAGATGATGAAATACATAATACGAACTACATTTTGTCCTTAAAGTCTATCAAACTTGTTGGTATGTTAGTGATATTGAAGTGACAAACGAATTCAAATTTTCTAAGAACCAGAGGATCAGTCACAAAATCTTGTTCTTGCATCCATGACACACTCCACTGTCAAGTTAAAAGAATACCCGATAGTGTTCTTTAAATTAATAGAACCATTCCAATCACTAACAAGAAAACTTCCAAGATTTCCATTTTCTTTACAGTATCAAACACTAAAACTAATAGTACTTTTTAAATGTTTCAACACTCTTTTATCTATACCAGAGTGTACCAAACTTGATGATTACACTAACTCCGGTATAGTTGCAGTCAAGTAAAACGAAACAGCCAACCAACTTTCATATTGAGTTACATCAGTTTTCCCATTACCATTCTCGGACAACTTTTCATTTACTGTAAAAGGAGTTTAAACAAGATGACAACCCTCCAATATGAACTTTTCTCAACAAGTTATTGTGTTTTTCTTTGAGAGAAAGATTCCTTCTTTAAGGTAATGCATTTCCATTCCCAAAAATACCTCATCACTCCAAGATCAGTGATTTCAAAAACCTGTAACATGCTCAATTAAGAATAGTAAACATAATTGTAAATATTTAAGTTTTGACTATGATACTCCAATTTTTCTGTGACTTATTTAATCCGAAAAATTTTAATTTAAACTAATGAGGCAAAAAGCTGTGCCCTAGTCACACAACAACATCATGCCTGTCATACTCAACTAGTAATAACATTACGTATCCAGCATTTTTTCATATATAATTCAATTAGCCAAATTGAGCTCAAAATCTCCAGGAGTATTGCCATTAGTCCAAAAACTAAATTCGATCTTAGTCAAGTCTGAAAGAAACTTTCGCCAACATTTATAAAAAGGTTGTTGAGATTATGACAGTGAGACCTCAACCTAGCCAATAATATCTTGGTCTTAATCAAGTCAACTACATCCAAACCAAAATGGAATTGAAAAGAGAATACTAAAAGAAATGACATGAATATTAGAATATGAAAAACATTAAATTCTTATTTTTTTTAAGTGAAATTTGAAATTTTCTAATCTTACATAACCCAGTTACTCATAAAATGCTACAATCTCAATTTCCAACCCAAAAAACATATTTTGCCATAAAAGATTTCAAATTTTCTATAAAATGAATTACTCTCTTAAAAATCTCTATCCAAAACACGCCACTAAGGAAACAAAGTTGTACCCTTAAAATCTGCTATAACTGTTGGCTTTAAGGCAAATGTTAGATTTGATGAGAGAAAGCACGAACCTGATCTTTCCTAACAATATACAATTCTCCTGAACCCATGACACATTGTTCTTACATATCTTCATTAAAGAAACAATACTTTGACTACAAACATCGTTTGTGATTTGTAATAACTAATAAGCCTGACTAGCAAAGATAAACAGAAGTTGAGAAAAGTTCAAAACTATAAGTATCCATGACTTCATACAACGGTATGCAGTATGCACCAACAAGATACAGTGACAAATTTCAAGTTGAAAGGAGTCATAAGCTTGGGTTTGGTAGACAACTAAACAGAATTCATTTATAATAGAATTGTAAAAGTAGCAGAACAACTAAACATAATTTGATATATGCCTGAAATTGAAAAATATCAGCACAATCAGGATAATTAAATTGAATATCACAAAGTAAGTAGATTTATATATTTGATTATAAAATCTACATGCTGTAAATCTGACCAAAACTATATTTAAGTAAAACAAAACTCACAATATCGACACAAAAAGCAAAAGCCGGCAAAACTCAAGTTCACTTTAGCATTGAAATACAGGAGCTATAAGTTAGAAAAATAGCCTGCATAAACCTTCAAAAGCTACATAACAGCATCATGACGAATCAATCCTTTGTAAACATCTGGCAATAAAGGCAAATCTTTCTGGAAACCATTGACATATTTCTTCAAAAATATTTCCTCGGTTGAGCCCATATAGGAACCAAAACCCAAATTACTCTTAAGTAAACCTTTTGATTTCAAGATTTTAATTACTGAGATTCTAGGGACAATCCTCTTCTCCAAGTTGTAGGCCATAACAGGAGGATATGCAGCAATATCTGATGATAGCAAACCCATATCCTTCACTAGAAAAGTCATTTTTTTAGTAACTGTTTCCTCAGACAACTTAATAAAATTGGGGAACTTCACAAATGCTTGAAGAAACATTTCCCAGTTCCAGCCCCACCTCTCATAAATCTCAAATTTCGATTCCCATGCTCCTTCACGCATCGTTAAAAGCACCTGGATAGCCATGACAAAAGTTGTTTTCTTATGATCAAACCCAATTTTCTTAACTCTCTCGAAAACTTCCACAAATCTGGAATGCTTCGACATTGCTGCAGAGGGAAAGTTGACCACCAGCAGAGAGATTGAACCCTGAGGCACACCAGACTGCCTCAGAATCTCGATGTTGGGAACCAAGTCATTCCATAGATCACAAAATGTGAAACCACGTGAGCCATTTCTCAAAACTCTAACAACATCCCGATCATCACGAACTATACGCCTTATAATCTCGTACAGTGGCACAAGGCATTTTCCCAGACTCCTCCGAAAGATGAGGGGGTTTTGAAGTGCGATCTTATGGATGGAAGTGTTGGAAACCCCAACAGATTGGAAGAACTTGAGTTTGGGCAAGAGGGTCGTCCTTACCCTTGCAGCAAGCAACCTGGGATTCTTCTGGACGAGCTTTGCAACCTGAGTTTCGGAGAATCCATAGGTCTTGAGAGTGTCAAGAACAGCATTTGGACCATCTGGGCTTTTCAAATTCACCCTCTTGGAGAGTTCCCTGGCCAATTCCGGGGAAAACCCACATGAGTTGATGAGGTAAGACACGGTAAAGGTGTGGTCTTTGTGGGTGTTCCCAGCAGAAGTGAAGGTGTTGAACTTGAAAAGAAAAGCATTGTGCTTGTATGGCAGCAGCGAACCCAATTGGAATTGGGTGCTTCTGTGGTGTGTGAAGGACGTAAATAGTCTTGTAATGAGAAGACGAGGCACCATTTACTTACTCAGATTTCAATGCTTCACTAATGTATGCTTTTGAACGTTGCAACCGGCAATGCGAACCCTTAAGCTGGCTTCAAAGCAGGGTGGTTGAAATGGCAATGCGGGCACTGAAGATAAACAACTTCATTGTGGAGACAATCAAATGGGTTTTTGATTGAAGAATCGTAGCTCTAACATTGACAAGGATGAATGGGAGTTGCTTTGTGTAGTTTGGTGCTATGTGGGGTGAAATTTTATCTAGCGGTGTAAATGGAATAAGGACTAACCCTACCTCGGAGCCTTCTTCAGCCACTTCCAAAATTCGAAAATAATTCAAATATATTTTTTATAAAATTACGGTTTTATCTTTTTGGAGGGAGAATATCGCTAAGTAGAAAGTGGATAGTTCTGGAATACTTCATTTTATAACTTATTCTTCCTATAAAATAAATTGTAAAATGGGGTATTTTCAAATTGTTCTCTCAATTCAGTTTCTTAACTGATTTTTTTTTTTATAGAATGAATTGTAGAATGGAGTATTTCGAAACTTATTTTATACTAAAAACAATCCACTCTCAAATTGTAAATCGAACGAAATCCTTCCAAATATTTTACAAATCTTTCAATATATCATACGTACCTTAAATGATTGTCAAATGTGTTGTTATTGATGGATGACGGAATGAAACCAATCAAAGAAGCGCAGAACGGAATGCTGGAGTTGCTTGGAGGTGGCATTGCAGGAGAGTGAAATGAGCAAAGATGAGTGGAGGGATTTAGAGTTTAGGGGTATTTCGGTCTTGAGTTTAGGGGTATTTCGGTCTTCACAGTATTACTTTAAGGGCATTTTGGACAAATTTAAAAAATTTGGAGGTGTCTTAAGAAATGCTTGGAGGTGCACAGTCTACCAGTTTTACTCCTCACATTTGACCTAAAAAAACATAATGGAGTGGGGAGTGCTTCTTCCTGCACCTCCAAGTAGTTATTGAGGCACCTCCAAAATTTGCAAAACGGACAAAAATACTCTTAATTTGTATTGTTCAAACTATTTTGTCCTTGCACCCTAATTCTTAAAAATCCTTCTCCTTCAATCTCTCTCACTCCGTCCACTGCGTGCGCCACCTCTCAAGTTCCGAGCTGCGATCTGGGTGCCCAATTCATTCCGAAATTGTCAATTACTACTGCATTTTACAATTATTTGAGGTACCCATCATCTATTGTAACATTTGTAGTATATTTAGGGAGATTTCGTGGGATCTGCGATTTGGGGGTGGGATATTTTTGAACTATTTTTGTTACAAAACCACCCATTCCGCAACTTGTATACAGATCCGTATACAAGTTGCGGAATGAGTGGTAAACTATTTTTTTATATATTTAATTTATTTGATTTTGTTGTTGTTGACAGACTCATGGCTAGAACTAGGGGTGTATGTTCTCAAGGAGATCGAAGAGAGAGGCCCACAGCCTCTGTTCGAAGGGGAGATCGAAGGGGAGTAGGCAAAGATGTTGTGCCTAGTGCTGCTGATGTTGGGGCATTCCCTGGAGAACCTATTGATGGTTTTCAATTACTCTCTTATCCTGACCGTGTTGCTTATAATTTGTGGCAAGGCGAGGTAAATATATGACACTGAGACCAATATTTGTTATTTAGTTTTTTCATGTTATTCGTTGAATATATTATGGTTTAGGATCGTGGAGAGTTGAAAATGGTATCACATGGCAGAAAATTGAGTAGGTTTGGATTGCCATGTGCTGAAGTTAAGGAGCTTATTACTTATAGTGGATTGTTGTCGTTATGCAACATTAGCTATCAAGTGATTGATAAGGGTTTGTTGTCTGGATTTGTGGAGCGATGACAAAGGGATAACAATACCTTCCACTTGCCTTTCGGTGAAATGTCTATCTCCTTAGATGATGTCTCATTCCTTTTACATATCCCTATTATGGGTCGATTTCCCATTTGTTATAATCTGGAGTTTGGTGAAGTTGTTGAGGTACTTGTTGATTTATTGGGAGTTGAATCAAGCCATGGAAAGAAGGAGATGAGACAACTCAGATGCCAACATGTTCGTCCGAGTTGGCTGAGGGATGTTTATGAGCAGAGCTGCGAGGCTGGTATGTGGGAATATGCTGTCAGGGCTTATTTACTGCATCTAGTTAGATGTACTATATTTACAAACAAGAGTGCTCATTCTGTTGCAGTTAAATATCTTACTTTATTTAGAGATCTCGGTAATTGTGGAAATTATGCTTAGGGAGTTGGCTGTCTAGCATATGTTTATGGGCAGTTAGGAGATGCTTGTATGTCTCTTACTCGTTAGTTGGTGGTTACGCCACACTGGTGCATATACAAAAGTTGGATACATTATTTGTGTTATATTATGTTTTGATACATTATTTGTGTTATAATATGTGTTGATATTTGTTACAAAGTTGGATTTATGCACATGGGAAAAAGACCTTGAAGACCATGTATGAGGAGAATACACCTAGGACATGTAAATACATCGTGAGTGGTCAGATATGGTCAGATATGCACAGTTGTAAATGTCAGGTTGCAGTTGGATTGATTGACTAGTGACGATGTGTTATATTGACATAAGATAATTTTGTTGGATAAATTTTTCCTGCAATATACAAATTACTTCTTACACTAAATAAATGTATAGTATATAAAAAAAAAGTTTATTAACAAAAGATTTTTTTTGTTATTTGTTTACTATATATGAGAAAGATACGAGTGTAAAAAAGAAAATAAATTATTTAATAAGTAAATTTAAAAAAAATAATAAAAATATTATTGGAATATTAAAATTTTGTTTAGTGTAGAAAACTGTATTGTATAAGAAATAATTGCCTTTTGTTGGATATGTGTTGTAAATGATTTTATAATAATTTGTTTTAGTAAAATTTAATTTAATGAAATAAATATAAGATTAAATTATTATCAAAGTTAAATCTTTCCTAAACAAAGAAATTTAAGAAAATTATTATCTAAAACTATTAAAAGATTATAATAATTAATAATCATATTCTTCTGACTTAAAAAACGTAACTACTTTTGTTTTATTTTAATATTGAAATATGATGAATTTTTTTGTTATGCCTATTAACCCGATTTATCATTGACCTGTGCGGGTTGGAACTTGCCAGTTAGTCGAGACAGAGTTAAACGTACTGCATAATAAAGACAATTATTTCTTGCACCTCCGTTTTTAAGCATGCACTCTCATTATTGCTTGAAATGGTCAAATTGTTTTGTCTGTTTCTCCCTTATTACTATCTACCACCACTGTTATTACTGTTGTCATCGCCTCTCGACCATCATTATCAGAGAAGAAGAGAAGGAGAACGTTGAAAAAAAAAAAATCTCATTTTGAAAAGTTCTTTCCAGAACACAAATTCTACTAATTTTTAGAACACATTTCATATTTTTAGAAAAGCTTGTTTTAAAAAAGTGATTCTGGAAAACACACTTACAAAATGAGATTTTTTTAAAAAAAGTGATTCTTGTTGAAAAGACCAAGGCCAAAAGACAATCACAAATATTGGAAGTACAAAAAGTCAGTTCTGTATAAAGGAAATAGAAAACATTAGCATTAGCAAAGGATCAAAGTTGACTATATAGGAACAACACTACAACAAGTATACCATTCATTTCACACACATACATAGATTTTTGCCTTAATAGGTCCGCTTCAACTTTAGATTTTTGCCTTTAAACTAGAAGCACCTCCGAAAAACTTTAAGGAAACTGCTATAACTTTTGGCTTTAAGCCAAATTGAGAAGAATGAATGGGAGTGATTTGTGTAGTTTACTCGTTCTCACATGAGATCTGGTCACTTCTTTCTGCACCTGTGGCGTTTCCTCCTACATCCCCACAAAAGAAACAAAGTTACCATTTTATCCTTAATAAATAAACCCTCTACTTCTTTAATTCTTTGAAACCAGACACTTATTTTCTTGCATAAGTCTTGTTTTAGATTTCAAGATCAAGTGACCATTTGTTTCTAACACTTATCTTGAATTTAAATGATATAAGTTTGTTTCTTTTCTTCTTTTGTTTTTTTTTTAAATATAAAATTGACGATGTCCTTTTCTCTTCATAATTTATTACATATTTTGTTACAAGTATATGTTTATCTTTTTTTTTAGAAGTAAACTTTTTCATATTTGAACAAGGTTTTGTTTTATACCCATTCTTGTGTTGTCTTGTTTATGTTTTTATATATATGTTTTTGTTTTACTTTTAAATGTAAGTTTCACAATTATATAATTCTTATGGATTAAATTCATTTTTAATATTGAACATCTTTAGTCTACGTTAAAAAAAATAAAAAAAATAAACAGAGTCAAGTTTTTTTTATCATAAATCAAGCTAATTCAAGTTAGAGTAAGATAACTTAATATCTATTTTAGACTCAGATAAGTTAATGTCTATTTTGGTTCTTATTCTCCTCAATTTAAAGATTGAGACATTTTGCGGCCAATAATCTTTATTTCTTAATTCTCCAAATAATGTGTTACAAGCCTTCAAAATTTATTCCAATTTTTTCTAATAAATTAGTGTATATGTCAAAAATCATGGTAAGCATGTTTATATGTAATAAATATATGAGAATACTGATAGCTGAAATTTAGGAAACCTCATGGTCAGACCATATTTCATGGTATTTAATTTCAAATGTTCCATTAGATTGTACCTCTTTTTGAAATTGATAGTGTTTTTTACCAAAAATATTATACTAAGTTAATCAAAGTTAAGTGCTCTATAAGTGTTTCTTTTAGTTGTGAATTTTAGAGTACCTTACTTGCAACTTTAAAGTAAACATGACCAATAATAATCATTGTAATCATGTAAACTCATAAATAAATTAACGTTATTAAATTTTAATCTCATTAATCACTAAATTAAATATGTAGTAAAATCAAGTATTGTTTCTTATTTGTAGAATCTTATTGTCTATTCTATGTATTTTTTGAAAGAAGAAAACGTATCAAGGTAGGTTAATAATATAATTTATACATTTATATTAGTAACTAAATAAGGAAAAACCGAAAAAAATAAAAGTGAAATATAAAATATGTTGTTTGGATGGATAAAATAATTAAAAATGAATGGAATTTCTTTTCTATTTGTTTGGATGAGAAGAAAAAAATAAACTATATGAAAATATTTGTATATTAAGTAAAAAAAGTTACTCTTTTTATTAACATAAAATTATTTGTTATTGTTTTAAACAAGTTGGTATGAAAAAACGTATTTAGTACTTGAAAATTAAAACATAAAATGATTTTATACCTAAACAGAAACAGGGCATTGGAATTTGCTATAGAGTGTAATGCTTCACAAAAGGTGTCATGTTATAGATTAATAATTTTCGTTCTTCTACAAAGATTGCGTCTTTGAATTAGTATCAATTAAAATTAATATTTTATCATATGTATTGTATAAAATAAACATTAATTTTATATACTAAAGTTTATAATAAGAATGCTTTTAAATATATAAATTACATCATAATTAAAATTTTAATAACTCAATATTTTAAATATGTAAATTATATAAAATATTATGCTAAAAAGTTGTGATACCCCCATGTCCATCAAACTTTTTGGGAGAATTTTAAAATTAAAGAGCAATGCAGAGATGGGTTGGGAGTTCAAATGACTTTCTAGTTGATTAATTGTCTGGCCAATTGTCATATTTGATAATTAAATCTAACCTATCTTTTCAAAAATTTAAAAAAATAAAAAATACACGTTTATTTCCTTTTAAAATATAAGACATGTTCAATTGAATTTTTCTTTACTCTCATAATAATTCTACTAAATTAAATTATTTTTTATCTGATTTCATTGTGTCATTGAAGTACAAAATATAATTTTATATTTAAAAGTTAAGTAGTTATATTATAATTATAAAATTATGTATATTTTTTGATTTTTTTAATATCATGATTGTTTTAAGGAAATTATTATTCATAAGAGAACGACAGTCTCTTGTGAAGAGATGAAAAAAAATTTCATATATTGCAACATGATTTTGGGAATTTTTTGAAGACAAACATCGCGTGTAAGAGAAGCTAGTTTTAAATCTTCCTACACTATCCTAGGTTAGAAGGCTTGAATTTAAAGGGACGAAGTTCTGAAATGTAATGTTCTCTTGCAAAATTGGTTGTAATAAAATTTAATATAGTTTGATGAAATAACTGATTTTAGGTCGAGTGAACTTGCGGAAACAATGGTTGTTGAGTGCTTAGTAGTTAATTGTTGTTTTGATGTACTATAGACTATTGCATGTTTTGATTTGTGAATTGAATCATGCATACTGATATAAATGATGAAATTGAGGTTATCCATTTGGAATAATGTGTGAGTTGTTGATTATTTGTGTGTATTGAGAGTATTGACATCTATATTTTAATAGAGATCATAAAGTTTCATAGATGATCTAAGTCATATTGTAAATTTCTTTTTGCATTAATGGAATTCTATATGATCTTAGAATTTATGGCTCTCACACAAACAGAGAAAAAAATATACCCAGATCCATGCTTGATGATTTCTGTTAATCTTCATATACTCTTTGACGATCTCTGTTAATCTTGAAAATTTTGTCTCTCTTCTTTCTGTCCCTTATTCTTTTCTTGATGGTGAAAAAAAAAAGTCTGTTCATACACAAATACAACTGTCAACCTCTGTTTTTTTTTTTAAGTGTACCTTTTATTTTAATTTTAAAGGGGGAGGAGAGAGAATTTTAATAAAATTCCCACTGACTTTATTAATTTTATAAGAGTAACAACCATCACATTACTCTTCTTTTATTAAAGTCAGCCCTATAAATTACATGGACCATAAGACTTTATTAACTTTATAAAAGTAACAACAAGACTTTATTAACTTTATAAAAGTAACAACAATCACATTACTCTTCTTTTATTAAAGTCAGTCCTATAAATTACATGGACCATAATTATAATAATATTTATTTCAAATATTCTTACACACATATACTAAGACATAGCAAGTGGTGAGAAGCTGACGAGGAAGTTGCTACATACTAAGACATAACAGGTGGTGAGAAGCTGATGAGGAAGTTGCTACATACTTAATGATGAGGAAGTTGCTACATAGTCAATTTTGGATATTTTAACTTTATCCTGATCCTTTCTATTACACTTGTACCGTCGTTCACATACTTATACGGGACACGCTTGCCTGAAATCACCATTAGGAAGACTTTCGATACAGGATAAAACTGTACTCACCCAAGCCGTAAACCAACAACTTTGATATCACTTGTTGGGAGAATCCGAGGGGGAAACACCGGGAAGATCTTATAATAATGAGAACTGAGTCACACCACATATAAGGGAATGACACCACCTTCAACCCAAAACCTTAAGGCATTAGGTTTGTGGTTCTTCTTTCTTATATGTTGCTCAACTTTCTCATTCCTACCCAATGTGAGACTTAAACTCACACTTGAATACCTAACAAGAATAATGTTTGATGTTCGAAATGATTAGAATTTTGATATTGATTATATGAATTTAACAAGTTATGGTTATATTTGATGTATGATGTGATGACCATAGTGAATTTCTATTGTTTTGTGTTAAAGAATTTATTCCACTAACTTACCCTTGTTATCTTGGTTATGTTTTTGAACTACAATGACTGTATTATGTACTTGAGCATATAGAGAACCAAGAGTTAGAGCATCTGAAGATCAAAATCTTCTAAAGCTTGAGGAACTATTTCTTTTTTAGACTTGTTAACTCATATAGTTAAAGATAATATTCTAGTCATCTTTTGAAGTAGTATAAACTATGTATGGAGGTTTGTGTATATGTACATGATAATGTTATCTAACAATGAAGTTAATTACAACTATAAAGGATATAAGGTAGAAACATATTGAATAAACTTATGTTTTTTTTTTATTTATCATACACGCCGGATACAAATCTATTTTGAAGGATATTTGCTTTTGGATTTTTCATGCCAAACATATTTCCTATCCCGTCGGATGTATTACTTTGAAATTTGTAGTGTCAGACGAGAGTTATATTTTACTTAAATCCTCATCTCCTTCTCCTTTTTATGTTAATAATATGTTATCTTGCATGAATTATCTTTTATTCATCTTATTTCAGAAAACTTAACAACTTTGGAATGTTACAACTAAAATTATTTATTAGTAATTTTACACTTTTTACTTTTCGAGATAATTGATGCATTTTTGTACTGGTAAATAGAAAAAAAATCAAAATAATAAAAAATACCTTATCCTAGAATTAAAAACATACTATATAAATAAATTGAATTTAAAAAAATTGTACATCTCATTCAAATTTGACAAAACCTATATTTTCTATTAATATAAATAACTTAATTGAATTTTAAGCATTTTACAGTATTAGATG
>Ga0099824_1004452_pt1 | contig 20167 bp, 8 predicted proteins | sample SiratrowhiteBW_FD_76837 | JGI IMG/M metagenome (GOLD analysis project Ga0099824, IMG submission 76837) | Root nodule microbial communities of legume samples collected from California, USA - Siratro white BW | ecosystem: Host-associated > Plants > Roots > Nodule | place: USA: California... | reverse complement strand
TATATATATATATATAATATTCATTAGCAAATAATTTGCATAAACCTTTAAAAAATTATTGGAGGATACATAATATTTGTCATATGAACTTTCATTTCTTTTTCTCGACAATCACATTACCATGAGAGAGAATTTTGTTTTAGTTGTTTGCCTCACCTTGTGTAAGTTAAAATACATAAATGTAGTACCATTTCTTTTACATATACCATTTTCAATATTACAATTTGATAACATTTATTATATTTTGGTATCACTTGCCTGTCGTAACCCTTCTCGGTCTAACCATTTGTTCTTAATCAAAACATTAATAATTTCAAGCATCAATTTTAAACTAACCAAACCCTTCCAATAAGTTATTTAAAGTTAACAATAATTTTTCTTGAATTAATATTTCAAGTTAATATTTTAAACTAATCAGTTATACTAATATTTCAAATTAGAATTGAATAGGAAAAAGTAAACCAAATTAAAATAAAAAGACAGAAACATACCTAAGGGCGAGGTAAGGAGAGGGAGGAGGTGTGATAAGAGATGACATAATATTATAATCACAACTATAATTTTTTTTTTGAAAAAGAACCAAAAAAGTTGTTACCATAATTTATTAGAAAATTTAAAAACAACCTAAATTTTAGGTATGAATGTCAATTACACGTAAAAAAGTATTAACATCCTACTGGAATGATTATCTTTAATTAAATGTGAAAAATAAGTGTAGTTTTTAAAATAATTTTAAATTATTTGAATCTCATAATTTATTAAAATATTATTTTTTATTTATTATTTTAAGTTCAAAGTAAGGATAAACGGAAAAGGAGTTTCAAAATATCATTTTCCCTTTAATATAATGCAAATACACTGCATTCAATAAATGCCGTTACACACGTAATGCCATTTTTTTATCAACATACATAAATGTCATGTAATAAACTTTAAAATTAAAGAGAATTTTTTTTTTATATATAAATTTACGAGATCATATCACAACTCACTTTTAAGATTAATATTATTATCACAAAAAAGTTTATATTTATAAAATAAAAGAGAAAATAAAGAATAAGATAGTAAAGTGTAAAAATTTATTTATCAAGATACCATGGTACAAAATTAAATTTACGTACGCATCTCATGAGACTTGAGGGAGAGAAAAAAAAAAGTGGAAAAATAAAGAATTAGTAAGGGGAAAATAGTATTTAGTGAGGGAGGAGATATAAAAAAAAGTATCATTTTCTTTGCTCTAAAAAAGTTTCATCTTATTTTATTTTTTTCTCATATTTTATGTTGAAAAATATTTTATTATGAATGACACTTAAAAAAAAAAAAAAAACATTTCGATCGGTGTTTGGGATGGATGCAGTGCATGTTTGCCGAGGCTCTCTTCTCTCGCATGCATCTTCGTTCGTTGCATCGCATGTATCAATCTAATTACAATTTCTGCACCTTCGTTTCTTAATCCTCCATTGTCAATTCGATTCAACCTTCTGCTTCGGAATTGATTGCATGCAACGTAACAACAAGTCACAATGGATCAGTCACCATTCACGACTCCGAGAGGATCTTTGTCCTCCAGCATTGGAGACTCTTCAGAGCTTGAGGCCAATCTCACACTCAGTGATAGGCTCAAGGTTTTCAAAAGCTCCTCCTTTGATCCCAATAGCTATGTCGCCTCCAAATCCCGCAGCATGAACGAAAAGGTTTTCTCTCTCTCCTGCATAAATTTCATGTTCAAGGACTTTCATTGTCAAATTCTGTAATGGGTATATTTGTTGGTGAGTGATCATGCCTCCAATGAACCAAAATGATACCTTGGGTGTAAGTCTATGAAACACATAATATCCTATGTGTGTGTGTGTATATATATATATATATATATATACACATTAATATATGTAGGGAACCACTCTTCTAAATACACCTTTATTATTGATTGAAATTTGTTTGAAACGATACCATTTTGTAGGTCTTACTCCTTTAATTTGTAATTTTGTAGTTTCTAATATTTTAATTAGTAGTATATAGTGGGCTAAGAAGAATATGTTGGAAACTGTATAAAAAGCTGAGTTTTTAGTAGCTTGAAAAGGGTTTTGCTTACAAGTAGTATACTGTATTTAAGACAATAAAAGATGGAGGTTTCATTTGTGGACCATGTTAGATTTGTATAGAATCCGAGAGGTAATACTTTTTTTCCCATTAATTAGGAATCCATTTGCTGCAACTTGCAAGTTCTATACTTTTTTAGACTCTTGCCCTTACAATTTTATGATGTAGAAGTGCTAGACATTCTTTCTTTTCATAGTAAAAGGTAAAACATTGATCTTATTTCTAGTAAAAGGTAAAGAACAGGTTGGTTCAGTAGTCCTCTATTTGAATTAACAAGGTTTCTATGCTTTTAAAAATGTGATTATAATTATATTTTGTGTGCCATGTATGCCAGGAACGAAAATGGTTCTTGGTGAATGAAGTCGGGTAATGTGAAAAAAAAATTACACTGCTTTTGTATCCATTTGACAGAGGAAACTTTTCTGCCTTTTGCAGGAGATAAGACACTTGTGCTCCTATCTTATTGACCTGAAGAAGGCTTCAGCAGAAGAAATGCGTAGAAGTGTTCTTGCTAACTACTCAGCCTTCATACGGTGATTACACACCCCAAAACTGTTAATTAGCTACATATCTTTGTTGAGGAATGTTTTCTGCTAAATTTTCGAATTCTTATGCATCATATCTGAACTTGTGAAGGGATTTAAGCATTACCATTCATGCATGAATTTTTCATTATGATGAGACCTGTTCCAGTGCCTTCCTTTCAGAAGTTCCTTTGTTCATAGATTAAGTAGTTTATTAACATGTCAAAGTGATTGTATGAAATTTTGCAACAAGTATTTGTACCAAAAGTTTTGCCCCCATTTAAGTTTTCGTATAGGGATAGATTTCTTAGGTGTCCTTAACTCTTCCCCTGGTGTAGTGCATGAAAAAAAAAAGATGTACAATGCCAGCAATCAGCTACCAAAAGTAAACATGTTTTCAGGCTACTTTTTTAAGGAGGAAGGGACACGTTCTAAAATTACTTTTCACTTATTATCTTGTACTGCGAGAAGAGAAAGTAGATAGAGGAAGTAAGAAGCTCATTTGACTTTCAATTCTTTTATAAAATAAATGTTTTTTGTTCTGTCACTGGAAAATTAGACGTGGAAGTTAATTGAGTGAAAAAAAAAGGGAAAATTGGTGAGTATAAAATTGTAGCATGATTCTGTGAGGACAAAATATGGGAAGTTTGGCTTTCATTCTTTGGTTAGTTTTGAGAGATAAAATTCCTAATATTTCTTGTGTGTCTTTTTTATTTTTTGGTATAAGCTTTGTAACTTAAGCTTTTAGGTAAGGACACAATCCATCCATAATTGTCATGGTTGTTTTAGTGCTCAAAATAGTATTTTACATATTTTAACTCTTAACATGCTTCCTTATAAACAGTGGCCGTGTACGACTCATGATTCATGATTTTTGTAATTACCTTATACTGTGGATGCCAATTATTAAACTTTAGACTGCTTAATTAGTAGCAATATCTAACACTGGATTCAAGGATCCATTTAAGATATTCAATTTTTTTTATCAAGGGACCAAGATGGTTTGTGATTTTAACAAAACTGACAACTATATGGTTGCTGAAAATTAGGATATCCACTATCTGTAAGCATGATTATTATTGTGTTGATGACTGTCTCTGCAATATTTTATGCAGTACGTCCAAAGAGATATCTGATCTTGAGGGAGAGTTGCTTTCCATGAGAAATCTTCTATCCACCCAGGCTGCTTTGGTTCATGGTTTAGCAGATGGGTGCGAGCTTAGTCCCTTGATTAGTGCAAATGAAGATTCAGACATGGATGACATACTAGATGAAAAAACAGAAATATCCAAGACAGAAAAATGGCTAATAGGATATTTAGAAACCCTTGAGGTTCTATTAGCGGAGAAAAGAGTGGATGAAGCTATGGCTGCTTTGGAAGAAGGAGAAAAAATGGTAAACGAAATTAGTGAAGGGGGAACTTTAAGTCCAAGTTTATTTGAGGCATTGCAAGATGCTATCGCTGAACACAGACAAAAACTAGCAGACCAACTAGCAGACACTATCTGCCAGCCATCAACTCGCAGTGCAGAGATTCGATCAACAGCGTTGTCATTGAAAAAACTTGGGGATGGTCCTCGTGCTCATACGTTACTACTAAGTTCTCGACAAGAAACGTTACAACGTATCATGAAAAGCCTTCAATCCAGCAATTATGGTGGGGTTGGGGCATTTACTGCTACCCTTTCACAGCTTGTTTTTTCCACCATTTCACAAGTAGCATCAGATTCTTTGTCAGTGTTTGCTGAAGAAGAACCCGCATATACTTCAGAGCTAGTAACTTGGGCAGTTGCACAGACTGAGAAATTTGCTGCTCTCCTTAAGAAATCTATTCTTGCCTCTACAGCTGCCGCAGGAGGTTTGAGAGTTGCATCTGAATGTGTTCATGTTTGCATGAGTCACTGCTATCTGCTAGAGGCTTCTGGGCTAGCCCTTTCCCCTGTCCTAATAAAATATTTTAGACCCTTTGTTGAGCAAGCACTGAAAACAAATTTGAAAAGAATTGAACAAAGTAGTTCTGCACTGGCTGCTGCAGAGGATTGGGTACTTGCTTATGCACCAACCAGCAGCAGGACTTCTGGCCAACCTCCATCTGCTCACAGTAACTTAGGTTCGCTCCAACCAAAGCTTTCAAGCAGTGCTCACAAATTCAACTCAATGGTTCAGGTAATTACTCCCTTTTTTGTTTCCATTTTGAATTTTTTTCTCAGAAAACTATTACTCAGTATCTTATTTCACAAGTATCGATATGATACTAGGAAATGGACTGAGAGAGTATAATATTGGAAAAGATCATCACGAAGCTTCTTTGTTTCACTCCTTCCCTTTATGCCTTATTACTCAAGATGCTTAATAAAGTTTTCTGTTATCTGAATAGGAACTATTTGAAGATGTAGGGCCTCTTGAAATACTGCAATTGGATGTTCTTGCAGTTGAAGGCCTTATACAAGAGTTCAACTTCTATGTCAACTTGCTAATAAATGCATTGCCAGGATCAGTGGTAACTGAGAACCTGGAAGGGCACAGAATTGTTAAGCTTGCTGAGACTGAAGCACAGCAGATAGCATTGTTGGCAAATGCAATATTACTGGCAGATGAGCTGCTTCCACGTGCTGTTGTCAAGCTTTCACATAGCACCAAAGGTGATGACTCTCAGAGAAAAGGATCAGAGAGACAGCGTGAACTAAAGAAAAGGCTCCAACGTGAAGTTGATCGCCTGCGTGACAGCTTTTGCCGGCAACATGCTCTTGAACTTATCTTCACAGAAGAAGGAGAAGCTCGTCTAAATGCATTAATATATTTGGGAATGGATGGTACCGTAGAGCAGCCTGAATGGTTTCCTTCTCCAATTTTTCAGGTAATATGTGTGTTGGAATATTAAGACTGTTTATGTTTAGCATTAACAGTGTGATTAGACTTCGGGAATGCTTATAGTTTTGGGTAAAGGGTTCTTGTTGGGTAAAAGTTGTCCAATTATAACATCTTTATCATTTGATATATCTTTTTTCATTCAGTCTGATTCTGTTTTTCGGTTAAGTCATATACCCTATTCCCCATGCAAGATTTCAACAATGTGTAACACAAACGATGCTTCCTTCGATGCTATGTTGTTAAGCCTTTAAGTCATCATAGTATGCTTTCTCTGTAGTATTCAGATACATGCATGATAGAAACATAGTAGCAGTGTCTTTGTTTAATTACAAGGTTTGTCTTTTCGTACGTTATTGCTCAGGAGATTTATGCTAAGCTTACCGACGTGGCAAGCATTGCGGCAGACGTGTTTGTAGGAAGGGAAAGATTTGCCACTGTTTTATTGATGAGACTTGCAGAAACAGTGGTCCTGTGGCTTTCTGATGACCAAGCCTTCTGGGAAGAGGTTGAGACAGGATCTACACCTTTGGGTCCCATAGGCCTTCAACAGGTAGTCACTGAAACATGAGATTGTAGTCATTTGTTGAGAGTGGCTTCAACTTACTGTAAATTGAAACTTTGTTGGTGCTCCATAGAAAGCTGCTACAACATCGAAAATTAATTGAAAAGTTAATTCTAAAAGCCTATGAAAACATTTGCAAACTTTTAACAAGTTGGTTTTGAGACCTGTTATTAGAAGGTGGTTTGTGAAGAATGTGTTGAATACATTTATTTAGTGTTCAGGAATTAGGATCACTGACCAAAATTGATATCAAACTAATCGTTCGATCATTCATGCAGCTTTATTTGGATATGCAATTTGTGATGATATTTTCATCCCAAGGCCGTTACTTATCTCGTCATCTGCATCAAGCTATCAAAAATATTATTGAAAGGGCTATTAATGCTCTTGCTGCAACAGGTCTAGATCCCAACAGGTACTTCTGTTTGGCTATTTAGTTTATACATATACTATTTTTAACTTATGGAGAATTCAGTTTTTTTTTTTTTTTCCTAGAAAGTCTTTATAGGAAGTTCGTCCAAATAGACAATAAACATTCTACTTCCCTTAACTCATCTTAAGAACACCTGTTACCATTTCTGATAACTTAATACTATATTTGAAATTTTGAATATCTAATGCTAACTATAATGAAATAGAATAAAGTAGAGTATAATGCAATGAAGTTATCATTCTCTTATTTGGATATTTTCAAGGTGCAATAGATAAAATAAAACTGTTTCATTCCACATCTCTCAGATTTTAGGGAAAGAGAAAGAAAAAGGGGTATTTGATGGAATAAGATGGAATTCACTATATCCTATCAGAATCATATTAACAATCCAAGTAAAGGAATCAAGAATCAATACCTTCCATTATTCCATACATGTGGGTGTGCATGAGTGTATATGTTATGTATATATCCTCATTGAATATCAACGGAGAAAAAAAAGGGAGATAAAAGGAAAATATGTCTGGAGTAGAGCATCATTTAAGTACATTTATGATGGAATCAACCATTTTTCTTATATACTGCTTTCTACTAATCAATAACCTTTTAATGGCAGTGTCTTGCCTGAGGATGAATGGTTTGTTGAAGTTAGTGAAATTGCTATAAAGATGTTAACCGGCAGAGCTGCCTTTGATAGAGTAGAGGAAGATGTTCCTAGCCCCACTTCATCTGTCCAAACATAGTCAATGTCACTAGCACTCTATTCCCATGGAAATGAAAATAGTTCATCCACTTCTCAATCATGGTACACTGTAGACAGCAGAAGGGAAGAAGACATTGAAGTGAAACAGTGATAAATGAGGCTTTTCAGTGTTCAAGGAATGTGTCTCACTTCAAACTTGTGTGGATGAATTGCATTACATCTGTGTGCATTCCCATCTACACGTGTCACACATTGCAGGAATGCTAAAGGATGAAGCAGATCAAGGTCTAATGTTAGGTTCGGCCATACCATTTTGTGAACTTTGGTTTATAAATCAAGAGAATTTCTAGAACCAAAAAATGATAGGCCTTCAGGTTTTGGATTCATTGTAACTACTTGTACATTACTCTTTCCAATATAGCCATAGCCAATTGATTAGTTTTAGGAATTCTGGGAATTGCTTTTCTCTTTACTTATTTATTTTTTTTACCTATCTTGTCGTTAACCAGGGAACACAAACCAAGATTCCTTGGGCGTGTATTTTGATCCTATCCAAACTTCATCTGTTCTTGGACACTGTTCCTTTTAATCATTTTATCTAGAAATTTTGAGAAGTTTCCCTGTTCTTTTTAGAAGACTCATTCTGCATTAAATTCTTTTAAAAGTAATACTCTGAATTATTTAATATTTTTATTCAATAAATTAATAATCCCAGTCAATCAATTGGTTTAACCCTTTTTCACAAGGATAGTATAAAATCACAACCCAAAATTATATTTCTAGTTCTCCTTGGTTTTGTGTATAAAATGTAAAAGTTCATTAGTTAAGTTGTTTTTTCTTTAGATGGATACATTAGTTAAATTGGTAGAAAGAGTGAGGTACCAATAATTTTAAGAGTTTGAATTCCTTGTAAATTAGGTAAACGGTCAAGGATTTTTTGGTTGCATTACAGTAACTTTTTTCCTCTAAAAAATATCCGTTGTGTGGATATCTTCAAAAGAAGCACCTAATTTGATCTCATTTTTCCTTATTGAAAAAGGTAAGAAGACCTCTGTACGGTGTAGATTTATGTTCTTTTTGTAAAACTGTTGCTTTCTGAGTGACATAGTCCATGAAAATTATTGGTACTCGAAACTGGGATAATCATACGCATTAAAATAATGAAGTGTGCAATGGGGGAGCAGAGAAGGCTCACAAGTTCAAGATGCCACTTCAAATTTCAAATCATGACATAGATTATTCCTTGAAGTGATAAAAAAAAAAATAACAAAAGTATCTCCCGATTTCTGAACATGTAAATCATAAAGGAAGAGTTCCGTGAGAAATGGAATTTCATAAACTCCCAAAAAAGAAACTTCCAAATGTGCACAACTACCAAACTCTCACCGTTGTAAAATTAACCCTTATCATGTGCTTTGCTATCTGTCATTCTTCAAACATAGAAGTTTGATTTTTAACTACTACATCACAGTTGCAACTTCGTAACGGACAACTATATTTCGTAAAAAATAATATAGGAATCTGTCACGAAGATTTAGTTTAATCCATATAGTGTACGCGTACGAGAATTCTCGTACTAATCCAGAAAATTAAATGGGTCAGTTTATGGAATCTATCTCTCTAAGTACTGTTAAGGAAATCATGATTCAAAGAAATGTGCTTTACAGCTTTGCAATTTAAAAGGGAAAAGTGGCCTAAAGGAAAGAAAAAAGTTAGATCTGGAAAGCAATGCTACTTGTTTGTATCTGCATCCCGTGAAGTGTGGACTATTTGCCACAAAATATCCTAGCCAACACTTTGAAGGGCTTTTTCAGTTGCAAGAGAAAATTGCTTGAGATAAGATAAGTAAGAGCCACTGCCATTGGGTTGAGCAACATGGGTTATCAGCTGCTACAACAGATAGTTACACTGCTGACAGTGATAGCATTTGGAGGAGCATTTAGGAAAGTAACAGGAGAATGCAGTTCAGATGATTTGGCAGGTTTGATGGCCTTCAAGAATGGCATTCAGATGGATACATCTGGCCGGTTGGCAAAGTGGGTTGGTAGGAGCTGCTGTGAATGGGAAGGTGTTGTCTGTGACAATGCAACCACTAGAGTGACACAGATTCTTCTCCCAGGGCTCATTGAAAAAGATTTGGTTCAAACACAAATGGTGGGTCAGCTTTCTCCTTCCATAACACTCCTCACCTCTCTTGAAATCCTTGATCTCGGTGGCTTAGTAGGTCTTGGTGGAGCAATTCCCCAAACAATTGGGATGCAAATGCCAAAGCTCCAAAAGCTTTATCTTTATGGCAACAATTTAACTGGCCCAGTACCTGAAAGCATTGGTGGTTTTCCGAACCTCCAGGAACTGGCACTGCATGAAAATAGGATATCTGGGTCAATCCCTTCTAGCCTTGGAAGCTTAAGAAACCTCAAAAGGCTGCTGCTTTACTCGAACCACATTTCAGGTACAATACCCTTCTCACTTGGGAGTTTGACCAATTTGGTAGAGTTGGATGTTCATGACAATGATCTTGTGGGTCATATACCCAACAGCATTGGTCAGATGCTGGCTTTGGAGAAGCTTGATCTTTCAAGCAATAGGCTAAGTGGAGGCATACCTTCTTCACTGACCAATTTAACTGCCATTTCAGTTTTGTATTTTGACACCAACTATCTTGAGGGAACCATCCCATTTCCCTCAAGACCTGGTGAAATGCCTTCTCTGGGCTTCTTAAGACTCCACAATAACCACCTGAGTGGAAACATGCCTCCCAGTTTTGGCTACCTGGTTTCTCTTCAAAGAGTTTCATTGTCAAACAACAAACTTGAAGGAGCATTGCCTTCTAGTTTGGGCAACTTGCATTCTTTGACAGAGCTTTACCTCAGTGACAACTCCTTCTCTGGCCAAATACCAAAATCAATAGGCCAACTCTCTCAGCTCATAATGCTGAACATTTCCAATAATTTGATTGAATGGCCATTGCCTCAGCACATGTCTTCCCTTCAAAACCTTCAGACACTTGATCTATCCTTCAACCCTTTGAACCTCTCTTCCATTCCAGCATGGCTAACAAGTCTGTCATCTCTTTCCCGCATTTACCTCGCAGGCTGTGGCATCAAGGGCCAAATTCCAGACTTACTGCAAACAACAGATAGTCCAATACAGGAACTGGACTTATCAGGGAACCTTCTCAGTGGACCAATACCATCATGGTTTGGATCCCTCAGTCAGCTGTACTTGTTAAACCTCTCAAGTAATTCACTTGATTCTCACATACCTGATTCCCTCACAAACTTGCCTGATCTTGGTGTTCTTGATCTTCACTCAAATAAGTTAACAGGCTCCATAACTGGAGTATTTAAAGCTGATCAACGAGGTACTTCTGGGGGATCACTAACACATATTGATCTTTCTGATAACAACTTCTCAAGTGGAGTAGAGGCAATTGGTGTAGGAGAACAGTTAAACATTCGGTACCTGAACTTGTCTCATAACCTTCTAAAGGGTACATTGCCAGGTTCCCTTGGGAAGCTGAACTCCATTCACAGTTTGGATTTGAGCTTCAATGAATTAGCTTCCAACTTGCCTGAAGTTCTGGCAAACTTGACCTTGTTGGAGAGTCTGAAGCTGCAAAGTAATCACTTCAGTGGAAGCATACCCAATGGATTTCTCAAGCTGAGAAAGTTGAAGGAATTGGACTTATCAGATAATGTACTTGAAGGGGAAATTCCAGAGGGTAAACCTCTAACTGACTTTCCTGGGAGTACTTATTCTGGAAATAAAGGTTTGTGTGGAAAGCCTCTTAGTCCCTGTAAACCTTGACAATGGTAAGATATGAATCGAAACCTGTGAAATCAATTGAGTTGTAGTTTTACTCAAGACCAAGTTGTTTTGGCTACATATCATTGTGAAAATATTTGCTGCTTTTTTGGGTGTAAAAATACAGAGATTTACTTGTTTCATTTCACTTCTGAAAATAGAGAATCTCTGGTGTTCCTGAACATTCTTGTATCCCTCTAAGCAGAAACATGTTGCAAATGTTGCATTTTCCTTGTGAAGCTACACTGAACAAAATTTAGAGTCTCTACAGTCATATTGAATATCCCTTAATTCAACCCCAAAAGCGAACACACAAAATGGAAATGATTGGGTGCTTGGAAGCCATATAATAGAAAGTTCCCCAAATTTTCTATTAGCTAAATGACAACCTGGAATCATCAAAATTAAAAATAAATGGCATTCTTGTTCCATTCAATTTTTCTGTCAAGTATCAACTTAAGAATGCTAAACAATCTGCAACAAATTCTATTAGATTATCTCCAACACCTTTTATTAACATGCATTATAAAATAAGGAACGGTGTTAAAATAGATTCCACCATTGGATATGTAAGTAAGTAGCATCTTTATTTAAGAGTTGTTTAATGACTTTTTAAACTCCAAATTAAAATGGACATTACAATTTTAAGCAGGAATGACAGAGTAAGTTGGACTCAATGGACTTGTCTCCTAGCTCACTAGCAATTTGGTAGGTTGAATTGACATTTTCATCTAATTTTCTCTAGTCATTTATTTCAGTTTGCTCTTTTTTTACTTTTATATCAGATGTTAAATATTAAAATTAAAATAAAAAAATTGAAAGATTACAATTTTTGGGTTATGTTATTTAAATATGTAAATATGTAATGATATTCTGATTTAATTCATAAACACTTACATAATAAAATTTTGTCAAGACTAAAATTCTCATTTGACAACTAAAGCACTTAAGTGAGTTATGTGTGTGTATCCTTCATATTATTGAACCCTAACACAAATATCTCTACCACCAGTAGCTTTCAATCACTATGCACACGTTCATTCGTAACACAGTACATTTTACACTTGTGGTAGTTGTACATTCAGGAATCGCCTCCATAAATAAATATAAAAAGGACATTTGATCAGAACCCACGTGTTTCCATTTATGTTTCTTTATGATAAATAATTTTTTGTTCAACGAATGAGTGAGTAGGCGTAGGTAGGTCCATCTTTCTATTTGAAGTTGGCATCTTCAATCACACGTATGTTGTTTATGTGATTCATCAAAAATAACCCATAACAGTTTCCTTAAAACTTTTATTACCAGATAAAATTCAGAGTTTTATCAGAAAACGGATAAAACTCAAGTGAATTTTATGTAATAATAAAAGGTATACAGGGAAAGAAAAGCTTCTACAAATTACCATTATTAATCATAAATTATGAGATTGCAAATGCTTATGTTATTTATATTAGAGGGGATCCTGAGTTAGCCCCAGTTGTTGGTAATTCATGTAATCAATGCCATTTAATCTAATACAACATAACACATGTTCTGGCAGCTCCTCTTGTTTGTTCCCCTGTTACACCAAACGTAACAAAAATCAATATAAGATCAGAGAGAAGAAAATAGATTTTGGCACAAGAGAAACTACTTGCCTGAATTGTGAGGCCAACATCTAGAGTGCAAATCTTTAATCTGTCTAGAAAAGCTTCAAACCCTTTTCTAGATATATAACTGAATCTATGCATGTCCAAATCAATCTCAAAGTAATTTTCACCCTGTAAAAAATTAATTGAATTAGAGGAATTATTCATAAAACAATTTATCATTTTAAGGACTATGTGACTCTGCTAAACAGTATCCATAACAAGACAAAAATATGTAAATATCTTTCTTCACATCACATCTTATGTTGCATGTATTATTACTTTTCCTTTTTTCTGAGTTGTAAAATTTTCTGTACAAATAATAACATTGTTCATTAAATAGTTAGAAAAATCAATGCCTAGGTGATTGGAAAGAAATGTCACGAATTAAAGTACTGCACGTGGAGGTCCCTTGTCTTTTATAGTGAAATGACACCACTGAATTCCAAGGCAAAGCTATACAGGCAACACAAGAAAACCATAAAGATGAAACCAAAGAGTACACACATCAATAGGGAGAAGGAGCCCACAGGAAAACTTTGAACTTCACCTCTCACTTTTACAAAGTCCTAATTTCATGATATAAATTTTTGTTTTTCCCTGTGATTGACCATTCTGAATTAAGTGCTAGATAAACAAAATTCAAGACATATCATGCTGCCACTAACTGCCATACTAATCACAGAATGATATGAATGTGGACACAAGCAGGACCACCTTATCATTTAAGTATAATGACACGTATGCATGTATAGAACGTCACGTTCAGATTCTGTCTGTCATATTCAGCTTCAAGATGCTATCAAATGGAATAATGGGGTGATTAAATGAAATTATGCAAGTAAAAACAGCCTGGTTTTCAGATTCTTCAAGATCATTCAAGATTTTATATTGCTCATTATCAAGTTGAGTGGTTATAATTATAACAGGTTTATTATAATCAGTGCCTTAGTGGAAGAGTCATGAGACAAACCGTGTAAAACTCATGTTGGGGACGTGAAAGAACAGGTTTCTCATTGTAAGCTTGCATAAGCTTCCTTTCTGCTGCACTCAAATGAAGATCTTCCAAGTTGACAACACGGCCTAATATTTTCAACCTTTCCCTGAAGGGTGCAATTGTATCTACAGGAAAACCCTTTACCTTTTCAACTTCATCGTCCATCAATCTCTGTAGAACGACGTAGATAGATGTTATTTCATCAGCTACACATAGGTCAGTAGAAAGAAGTAATAGAGTTTTCCTCAAATTAACATACAAATAGGCAACAATATGGTAATTCAAAAGGAGACATCAAAACTAAGACTTTATCAGGGAATATTTGGTTATGGCATAATATCTATTTGTTAAAGTTTCACACATTCTCTATATGTAGAATTAATGAAAAGAAATAACTGCTAAAACAAAACATGTAAATGGTAAATACTCTAACTGAACACTCAATAGTAGGTCTTCTATGCTATATGATCATGATTTAGAGCTAATACATAACATTATTACTTGGAATATTTTTATTTTGCTGACAATAATCTTAGTAAAATATAGAGATGACAGCAATTTTAACAGGATGTACCACACTCTCAGGAATATTGAGCACTAATTGACACATGAAGGCTCCATCTTACTCTGATGCTTTCTTGAAAAGGCAGTGGAAGTTCCTTGGAGTAACTTTCCGAAAGTTTAAAGTACAAAACAATGCTCATTCCTTCACCATCAGTTTCTCCTTGAAAAAGTGTGGCAGGATAGAGTGGAACCTAAATTCCGCAAAACAAAAAGGTATAAGAATATGCACCAACAAATTGTTCTCTTGACAAAACCATATTAACGAAAAGGCAAAAAAATAACTAAGTATTAGAATGGTGGATCTACAAGGAATCCCTGTTGGAAATAGAACAATTAACAGCAATTATAACATAAAGTATAACTATATTTTAGCAATGTCGGAGTACCTGAACGTTTACAACGAGTATGGAGGGAAATTTGCCGGAGGAACTCATAACAGGAAGTTCCACAAAGCGAGCTATATGGTCTACTTTCCGTGGAGACAAGAAAACATCTACACCAAATGGGTAATATGCAGAATAATTAGGAGCGAAGTCCTTTTTCTTATCCCTGCATAACAAAATCAAAGTCAAACATTATTTGTCTGTGAAACATCTTATTTTGACTTTAAAACTTTATGCATTTATTAACACATGGGTGAACATGCACTGTCAAACAAATTACAGACAAATCTTAATCTTACTTGAAATAATTTACTCCTCGAACTTTGAAAGTGGTTGCGTCAATTTGTGACCAACAATCAAGCATTTTCTTCTCAATTGGACAAAAGGGTACTTGAGAACCTGCAATTGGTCTTTGCAGAAGTTTCTTTGAGGAAACTGAAAACAAGAAAAAGGGAACGTAAATAAGAATTACAGAAATTGTATCACAAGATAGATGCATTCTCCTGGAAAAATCCAATTTACTAGATCATCTTTTGCAATGTAATTACAAATTAACTCTACACGCTATATAAAAGATAAATGTTCTTCCTCCCAGCTATTAGACACAAAAAAACTCTTATACTAAGATAAAGTGAACCTTGGAGTCACAAGAAAACTGTTTGAAGAATTTTAACTCACATAGAGTAGCATTCCCATGTCCTTCTTTCCATTTAAAGGAACCCTTTGTAGGAGTCTTCTTCCTTGCATTAGGAGGACTAGAACTTGATGATCTTCTCTTTTCAACGGAAGGAATGGTAGATGCAAGACATGGCAAACAATTGTTCGGAAGAATCCCACAGTTATCCAAAAGTCCATCATCCCTGTTGGAGTTCGCGTCCACTGAGGAAATTTCGTCAAGGAACACAGGCTCACGCGGAGAATCAATGACATCTACGCCAGAATATTGAACATCTGAGATGTTTGCAAAATTTCCTGCCTGAAATTCCTGTTTCTGAATTTGATCTGTGGAAACTCCATGGTTGGCAATTCTTGAAGATGGAAAACTTAATACAGACCCTCCTTCAATCCCACTCAGAGACACAACATCTGCAGATATAAATTGTCTTAATAATAATTTTTAAGGGTAAAAATAGTATCTTAAAATCAACAGCAGGAAGAAAAAATATAATAAATCTAAAAACAGAAAATTATACCGTCAGGAACACTCTGGTAATCATCATCACAGTCAGAGTCAAATACTGCAACCGAATCAAACCATGCCTCTTCTATACTTCCTGTTCCTGTTGCCACAAATTAAAATTCCAAAACCACGTTAGGATTTCAGAAGAAAAAAAATGGTTTATGCAGTAGCTGTAATAAACTAGATTTTCAATGGCATGGTTATCAAAATAACTAAATAAACAATCACCCACAGAAGAAACAGATCAACATGTTCCATTGAATTACTTTTCAAGACTTGGGTCTGAAATGATATCCGTAATGACAGAAATTAACAAGTATATTCAGTTACCCTTTCAGAATTAACATTAATTTGCTTCAAATAGTAAAACTCATGCAACTGTGAGTACTAATTCTGCAACCTGTCCTTCCATGTCAGTAATAATATGGATCTAATTCAAGCAACTAATGCTAGTTTTATGAACTCGTTGATCAAGCCTAAAAGCGAAGCTGGAAGGGGTAGAGGCATATCATAAATGCACAACTCACCAACTTCGATTGTGCTCAACCACCTATGCGTAGACATCATATCAGTATTACTGTTACCCACAAATTTCAACACAACTTTTCCACCTGAAGTCTTACTACGTTTTTCCTTAGTTCTACTCCGAAAATTTCAACTCCTCCCTTCATAGTGAAAATAGAAATAGTTTAGCCAAGTATGTCACAATCACAAAAATATTGACAATGCTTTGGTTGCAAATGACAGTAACTTGCACCAATTATTAACATACACTCCATCCTCCTATAAACCATTTCTTCGCTTAGCTTCAGCTGCAACTTCAGATTTTCAATGACTATACCTATTGTTTACACGCCAAGTGACCAACTTCACCAACATTTCCCAAAGTTCAAAACTCCAAGTCTTCAACTACCCCAAAAAGCACCAAAACAATTGGCAAACTCACACGACAGAATTCTAAGTTTCCAACAAACAAAAAAATTGCAATTCAAAACAAAGGAAAACCAAACATGTGTATGCTCTCTCATTTACAACCTTCACTTCAGATAATCCTTTCACAAAATGCAACCCAAACAAAAGATAAAAGAAGGATGCAGTAAAACATCAACCTTGGAAAGTGGGGTTGGCAAAGGAAGAATCAGACAACCCCGCCACATCAACCTTGTCCAATGATCCCTTACACAACCGTGAAGTAACTCTTCTCCTGAGTCCCTCTCTCCTCCTCTTCCTGGTTTTCTTCTTGGAAGAGCTCAACCTTCCTCCCACGCACCCTTGGGGAGTTGAAACACACGCTCCCATATCATCAACACCTTTGTCTCCGATCCCTCACCACCACCACCACCACCAAGACCAACACCCCAGAAAGTTCTGTCATATAGACACCATGATAAGCAAAACACCATAAACCCAATAGAAAAAGAAAAATGAGCAAATGAATAATAAACAAAAGAAGATCACTTGAAGAAGCTACCGCTGAGACTTTTGTTGAAGTTACAAGAAAGACTTCCACTTTCTTTGCCCCCATATCATAATGAAACCAATAAATAAGCTACCCCAGAGAAACTACGAAAACAATAAAAAAAAAAAGGTCAAATTTTCATCCTTACGATGATTCTATGAAAATAATAATAGTAATAATAATACAGTACAGTAAGGGTAGTTGGTGTAGTTGGCAGGACCGTGAGGGTCCCCTGTGCCACGTGGCGTAAGATAATTAGGCGAACGTGTGGAAGAGTGGTGCAGAATGCAGCGATTGTGGACCAAGTTCTACGTTGTTGCTTGCTACTGTTGTTTTGGCGTTTATCTGACGTCGTTTCACACACTCATGTAAAGTTCTCAGTATCTTTATCCACGTCCGTATATTGCGTGTAGTCAATCCAAATCTGTGTTTGTAAAGCAAATCAAAGCTCACTGCGTTGAGACACCAACATTCATTTTAGTACCCTTTTCCTCAATCACACTATCTAACATATGGGTCCCCTAAAGCTCAGGTTTTTATGATATATGTGCTGGATATGAATCACATTTAGATCTGTACCACCCTTTTATCACTCTTCATTTTTCTTCATCAAACATCACATATTTGAATTTCTGACACTGATTTTTTGTTATCACATCCTTCTTAATCTGATGTTTCTTTCTGTTAAATGGTTAATTTGTGGAGATTCTATGGACTGTTTGAAAAATATAATATCTCACATAATCTATATTTTAGCCACATGTTTGATTAATTAATTTTGTATGACATATTGTTTGGACTTTTGTAGTAAATATCTCAGCATGTGATTCACAAGATCAAATTCATGACAGTGTTACTGTACAAACTTTAGCACTTGAATTGTTTGTGGTAATGCTATCTTACAGGAGAGAGAAATGAAGAAGCTTTTTTCTTGAAAAGAATAGGCCAAATGTCATTATCATTCCAATTCTTAATCAGGACAAATGGGTTATGTTTGGGGACAAATGAACCTCTCCTTAGGATTTCCTAATGAATTTTCACCAAACCAATAATGATAGCTATAGTTCCATGGTGACTAGCCACTGTTTATCTTAATGTTCAATGATTATGATTATGAATCAATTTGATAAAGCAAGTTCCCGAAAGAATATGGAAATTGTGAAGATGGAGACATTTTTATTGTCAATTTGGAAACTTCACTATTCCAAGTACACGGTTTCTGTTTGATAAAATGGGGGAAAATGTCAAACAAAACTTCAACTTCAATTTTATATTGATTTTAGTTGGTCCCTTTGTGCAATGGTGTGTTATCATTTAACTCTTTGCAATGCTTTTCTTTTTTTTAATTTCTTTCTTTCTTTTTTTAGTGATCTTATTACATATTTGGCATTTCATAAGTTATATATAACGAAGAAAAAGATTATGAAAAGTTTAATATTAAAAATGTAGACGCACCAGATCATATTGTTTAACATGTTGTATGTGATAATGATTAGGTTGGTAGAATAGAAGTTGGGTGTATAAGAAATTCAAAGTATGATAACGACTTTCAATATATTGAAAGAAAAGAGAATGCATTATTTATAATTTTTCTTTTCTGAAGGGAAATTTGATGAATCTTGCCATCATTACTTTGTGAAAAGAACACACTATTAGGTCAAAAAAATATCATTCATGATTAAATTTGAGTTAATTAAATATGCCACAAGAAAACTGCGTATAATAAATAGCATTAGAATGCGCCTTTTGTCTATATATATAAATTATTTAAGAACTCTCTCTACCACTTGATAGTTAATTATCAATCACAATAAAAGCTAGTTATAATTTTAAACGCAAGGCTTATTTATAGTATTAGCAATTTAACTTTTAAAGTAATCGCAAAAAAAGCAGTTATAAATTGTGCACTTGGTTTAAAGAAACAAATAAAAGAAAATAACATAAATAGAAAAACAGGTGTTGAAAAAATGATAAGTGAAATTTTAAATTATTTAATATAAAAGAAATATGGAAGAAAGAGGAGAGGGGAAAAAGAATATTTTTTTTCTAATTGTTTAAATAAAAACAAAATAAAAGTATGACTTTCTTAGTTTGATAGTAAGAAAATAAATAAGTGTATATAAATACATAAAAAATATAAATAAAAATATAAAAAAGGATGAATATTGTGAATGGAAATAATGAGAGATAGAGTAGATTCTAAGATGCTTAATTTAAGAAAAGTAAAAATATAAATTTTGATAAACTTCTATTTTTCCTCAGGCTCTATTCTATATCTACTATTTTTCAAATTCTACCAAATAGAGTGTACAATTAACATGCTCTTGAAGTAGATTAGGTATATCATATAATATTAATACTCTTATCATATTTTCATTTCGATTTCGTTTTCTAGTACATTTGCTCAAATAACTTTTTCAAATCATTAAAATATATTAGTAGAATAAATCAATTATTTTTTTTATATTTTTTGTTACCTATTTACGACTCTATTTCATATTTACTGAAAAATTATTCAAACAAACTGATATACAAGAAAAACACGAAAAATAATATTAAAATATTAAAATAAAATAAAATAATCTAGAAAGATCTATTTTTAATAAAATAATGTTAAAAAGAAAATTAAGTTTTTTTTTTTTTAAGAATTTGGTGCAGTTTCAAATTATACACCTTTTCATATTTCTTAACTGTGAGATCAATAATCTTTCTTAAACTAAATATCGTAACAATATCCCTTCTATTTTATTATCAATTAATTGATACTAAATTGCATGATTTTTCTTTTTTTCTTATTCTTATTTATTGCATCCAAATTATAATCATATATATATATATATATATATATATATATATATATATTTTTTTATATTTTATATTTTTCTTTTTATTTTAATTTTATTGTATTATATGTTGTGTGTTGTGTATATTATTGTGTGTGTATATGTGTTGTTTA
>Ga0099824_1004450_pt1 | contig 20169 bp, 10 predicted proteins | sample SiratrowhiteBW_FD_76837 | JGI IMG/M metagenome (GOLD analysis project Ga0099824, IMG submission 76837) | Root nodule microbial communities of legume samples collected from California, USA - Siratro white BW | ecosystem: Host-associated > Plants > Roots > Nodule | place: USA: California... | reverse complement strand
TTAGGATGTTTGATATTTTTAATTTGAAAATTTTATATATTTTATATTTCTGAAAATTTGATATTTTTATATTTTTTTAAATTAACTTCGAAAGTCTCGAGTTAGACGTTGTTCGACGCATACAACCACTCAAACGTCTAAATGAGACAAATCAGTTTCAGATTAAACATCATGTAATGCGAACGATCAATTAAATGTTTAACCGAAATAATCATTACATTATTTTTAATTTAATTCTGCGTGACGCGTGTGGTCATTTGGAGATTTAATCAAAGTATATTCATCGTATGAAAATAATAAAAAATATAAAATTATTGTTAAAACTATATCTTTTTTATTATAAGAAAGAAAGTTTCATGACATTGTATTTTTTGTAAACAAATGAAATCATTATTCAAAAAAAAATGTAATATATGATGGTTCCACATGAATGAAAGTAAAAAAAAAGAAATTATGACCTACGGATATACAATTAACACTTAAAAAGAGAAAACTTCAAGCTTAATCAAATTTGGCATTTGACTAAGAGTAAAATTGTAACCCCACATGCACTTAAATGACAAAAAAAGAAAAAAGAGGAGAGAGAAAGCAAAATAGCATTAAGTGACAATCCTACCGAGAGAGAAATAAAGGAAAAAAAAGTGGCATTAAATGACACCATGCTCTTAAATAACACACAAGGAGAGAGAAGATTAAAAGAAAAAAAGTGTCATTTAATGCGAACCACATACACGTAACTAATCTACAAATTAGGAGAGAGGAATTTAAAGTTAACATTAAGTGGCACACCAAACATGCTGTAAATAACACAAAAATAGTAGAGAGAAATAAAAAAAGGTAAAAAGGCATTTAATGCTAACCACATGAATTTAAACCAGGAGAGAGAAAATGAGTGTGGTAGTTTTGTGGTACTTGCGTGATGAATGAAAATGGTAGTGGCTTTGACAAGGGAGAGAGGGAACGCATGAGAGGCTAAGAGTTGGGTAGCAAGAGGAGTGTATGGTGAATGAAGGAGGGTCGTTTGGGTAACCATGGACAGTGGGGTGTGGCGGAAGGATGAAGGTGTCAAGTGTGATGCTTCCTTAACGGATGAAGCATCCATCAAGAAGGTTATTTATTTTTTGTTTTTTCTTTCCTTCTTTTTTTTTACCTTATGAAATGCTGTTTTTCATTTTTGGTGACTATTGTGGAGGGGTACATGCATGGAGCTTCAGCGGTATTGTAGAGTGGTTTCTTTGGTTTTGAGGAGGCATGGCAGAGTTGTTACGTGCAGTGGTGCAGTGAGGATGAGAGGGCAGTGGATGAAAAATAAGGTAGTGGTAAGGTGGGCTCTCGGCATTAGAGGGATATAAATAGTAACTTGTGGGGTGCATAGTATAGTATAAATAAACGTGAGATAAGAAAGGTGAGGAACTGGGAATAAAAAAAAGAAAAAGAAAAAGAGGTTGTATGCCCAAAGAGGGGGTTGCAACTCTGCAAAGATAATGGGGAGTTCTGCCAAGATAATGGGGTGGGGATGTTATTGCTTTTAGAATGAGGAAATGACTAGGTTTCTGGGTACATTGTTTCATGCGAGTGAAGAAGGTTGTGATATTTTCATAAACTAAAAAAAACCTAAACAAGCAAAATACGGTATCCACACCTCAAACTCATACCTTTCTCCTTTCCTGGTTGCTTCAAAACTCTTATCTACTCTTTTTTTTTGCTTTGTTGCTCTTTTCGTGCTTCTCCTTACTGTATTTTTTTGTGAACTCTTTTTGACTGAGAGCCTTGTATTTCATTTTTTTTTTCTGTAGGAAGAGAAAATGAGAGTAAAGAATTTGTGATCACGAGAGTCGAAAGAGCCAAGGATCCTCCCTAGATCAATGGTGTCTTCCCCTTTATCCTAGAGCCCAGTATGTGGAATCGAATAAAGCCAAGGCGAGGTACAGACCAGAGGGATGCTTTCTGTGTGTCCTTTTTCCTTCTCCAGTGTCTGGGAACGAGAGCTCCATACACATAAGGAAGTCCAGTGAATCAGAGGGTCTTCCTCGTGCAATTGTATCCTTAACAAAAGAAAGAAAACCTTAACCATCCCTACTGCAACGTTGACTCCTCCTATTAAAATGCAAGTGACATTAGACTGTTATTCTGGCCACAGAGGGGGCGTCAGCCTTTCTTCACTTATGAGGAAATTGGAAATTTTGGAGGGTTGTGGTGTGAGAGTGGTGAAGTAATATATACGGAAGATTACGTTGATCCTGAGGCAAACATGGAAACGAGGAGAGATAACCATTTTAATTTTTTTTTTCTTTTGTTATTATTACCTCTCTTTTTATATAAAAATAAAAAAAAACTATACAAAATGAGATTTTTTTTAATTCAGTTTTCCTAAAGTGAGAAATTAAACCAAACTATTTATATAAAAGAATAAAAATAAATATTTTTTCCTACCTTTTTTTAAAAAAAAAAATAAGAGAAAACAAAATCCTAGATTCAAATCAAAAGAAAATTATTTATTATTATTATTATTTTCAAATAAACACGAAATTGAAATAAAACTCAAAACTATTTTTTTAAAAAAAATGGTTAAGAACTTTCCTTCCTCTTTTTTTTGAAACAAAATTTAATCATCCGGACGAAATTGGGTGTTGACAATTATAATATAAAAATACTTCAATAAAACTATAGAAAATAATTATATTATTTTTAGTAAATTGTAATTGAAGATAACATTAATAATACTCGTAAAATTTAGAAATACAATTAAATGTACCTAGCACACTTTGAAAATTACAAAAAATTATAAGGTATATAACATAAGTATCTTATTTATTTCTTCATTTTATGTTTTCTTCTCCAAATGAAATTGAACTTCACCCTGCAAAAAGGTAAAAACAAAAAAATAAAAATAAAAAATAAATAAACAAACTTAGTAAATGATCTTCTTCAAATTGATAAAAGTTTGTATAAAATCATCATCAACATTAGGAAGGTGAGTTGTAGCTAAGGAACATGAAGCAACTACACTACTTTCATTGCCTAATGCTCGTGCCATCATTTCTTCTATATCATTATGATCTAAATCAGTATTTTGCTTAAGCACAAATTTCATCACTGTTTCCAAAACTTCAAACTTCTTCGATCATATAATTTCTTTCAATGACATGTTCTCTTTTTCAATGATCAATTTCATGATTTTTTCTTCAATGTTGTGGGTGTCATAGTCCTTCTATAACAACGAACTCGGCCAGACTTTTCTTTCCCAAACAATGACTCAAATGTTTTTTTCCCAGATACACTTGAATTTTCAGTGAAACTTTGAAGCTCAGACTATAAAAAAAATATCAAAGTTATGAACAAGTAAGATATATCGAGCTTTCAAACATATTTCATAAGTACAAATAAACATTTAAGCTTTAGTAACTTCTTCTCCATCAGATTTGTATTTGTTAGCAGTCTGTTAATAAAAAATTGAAAATTAATAGTAGTAAAATATATATTAATGATATATTATAAATTGAGACATAAACTAATAATATCATACCAATACGGCTCGAACTCTAGCAAAGTTGATCGTTTCTATACGATGCATATACTTTTGCTTAGTTCTATTCATTGCGTTTCTTTCACTAATGCTCTATATTTTGTAGATGAGAACATACATCAACATAAATGTAGTTAACAAAAGTGTAGAATGAGGCATTGTTGATCTTTCTTCACTTCTAAATATTAACAAAAATAAAAAATGAAATAAAAATGTCAAGTATTTATTTAGAAACTGTGCATAAAAATAGGTATAAAAAAAAGCGGGATACATACTAATGTTGAACAAATAATTTTCTAAAAATTGTTTGTTTCATGCTCAACTATAAATTGTAGGACCTTTGTGTGCTTGAACTTGGAATCATAATTTCTAATATTGTTTAGAAAATCATGTTATTATAAACCAGAAAATTATTATGAACAAGAAGGATCATACCTTGATAGTATTATTTGTCCCATACTCTATCAATCGCTTCAAATGATCTTCCTACAGAATAGACTTTGGACAATGTTTTAATTGTTCCTTAAACGTGGAATATTTCTCAAAATACGTTCTCTTTACATAGTACTTATGTCGTCTCTAAACATCATTAACATGATATCTGCTTTCTCTCCTTTCTCATAAATAATGAATTTATCCTAAACAAAGCCACAAATAAACATATGTCATAAATATTTTATAATTCAATCAAAGATAAGAATTTTATTTAATTACCATAACATATTTCCATATTCGCTCCTTGTAATCTTTGTGCAAAGCCTTAAAATTTGGGTATATTAGAGGAGAAAAATCCGAATTTCTTGCTAAGGTCCCAAGGAAATAACTCAAGTCAGACACAACTCCATCATTGGGACCAATAGGCTCTCCATCTTTGTTCAAGATAACTTTTGGACGATCTTCAGTATTTCTTGCATGTATTTGTAAACACCTTGTTGGTCCTCGTGTTCTTTTATTGCTTGAGCCTATTTTGACATTAAATTTAGTTAAATTAAAAAAATAAATGAAATAAAAAAGTAAACTTGCTAACATTGTAATATTACCTTCATACAATAGATATATTAATAAATAGAAATTGAATAAATTTATAGATTCATACAACATTTTAAAAAATTGATAATTATTTTGATACTTAAAGTTATAGCTTTATCACATTAACTTAAAAATTTATAATTTAAAAAATATTAATTTAATTTATGGGATGTCTAATATATGCACATATATGCACTTATATGCACATCTACATTGATAAGGTGTACAATAAGTATTTGAATTGCTAGTAGTGACTCTTAAAGACAGAAGTGAGTCATCACAAACATTTCTTAATATGCAATTGGAAAACTCATTATACAGAGAGCAATTAAATAAGTATATTGTTATGATTGGATATAGGTTTGAGAGCTGAACTGCAATGTAACCCTTTATTCATAGCATATACAGAGTACATAAAGGACTAACATGGAATGAAATTCAACCAAAATCAAATGTTTTGCATGTAAGAATAGAGAGACTATATAAAATTCAGGGATTGTGCCTATCTTTGGAATGATTAATTTGTACTCAACAGATTCAATTATACCAAACTGCTCCTGAGATCCTCACTACAACTAAAAAAACAAAAAAATAGTATCAATAATTTGAGCTAAGTATCTTTCTAAAACAAAAGAATTTAGGTCATACAATTACTGTATATATTGGATTTTAAAAATAAAAATGATCAACCTCGATCAATATATAAAATTTAAAATATTTTTTAACAAACCCTATAGAGCCATGATTTTGTTAAACATCAAAGTCTTCTTGTCATTTATTTGAAAACGAATATTGCAATCATCCTTACTATGCAATTATTGCTTGATTCCAAAATATTAAACATTATGCACTCGTATATATAAACATTTTGCACTTGTTTATATGTGGTTATAACTTTAACAAATAAAAGTCGTATTCATCTTTTAAGTTGGAACGAATATATCTCTATAAATTTCTTCACTTATGAAGATATTAAATTAATAGAGTATGGTTCTAGGACAAACTTTTCTTTCAATAATTTTCAAGTTTTAAACCATGTTGGTTTAGAGACTAATTTATGCTCCGAAAAAGGCTTATATGGCCAAATCAAAGATCGTAAATGTCATTATATTATGTCAACATTCAACATTAATAATGAACAAATTTCGAAAAAGCATAATAACTAACCCCGAAACACAAATTTTGATAAAAAAACACAAACCCTAAATTATATAAAAAAAATTCTAACCAAATTCGAAACAGAGATCCTAAATTAGTTGAATGAAATAAGAGAAATTGAGAACGTGACCAAAATAGTGAAAAAGATCGAGATTGAGAGACTCAACAGAGACGATGGAGAGTATAACGATGACTGTAGGGAGAAGACGCCATATGACAAACAATGGCGGTGACGAAGAGAGGATGGTCAACCGGAGAGTGGGGGAGATGAGATGAAAATGTTGAGATTGTGAGGTAGGAGATGAGGTAGTGTAGATAGAGGATTTGTGGGAGTGAGGTAGGGTAGATAAAGGGTTTGGCAGGAGAAAGGGTAATTATTTTTAATTTTAATACCTTTAATCTTTTGTTGTTTGTATGAGTGGGAAGTCTAATTTTTGTAAGTAAGAAGGAGAAGCCTACAATTTTACCTTTTAATGTTCTGGTTTTAAGAGGGTGAGTAATAGGGTACATTCTGAACATGTGATTTATACTATAGTTTATATAGACCATATTTATTTTGAATTTTAGGGCACACTTTTTTAATGTGGCCTATGTTTTGTAATAGGATACAGGAGAAAATTGTGGCTTAAAATGTCCACAACTCAAAAAGTGTAGCCTATCATGAAAATAAATAACACTTGTAAAAGTGTGATCTTTTCTATTTTTGGACCATATTTATTTGTCTTGCCTAAAGTGATAAATGCTATAGTGTGTTCACATGCATGGAAAACTAAGGACATTGTGGGCCTTATCTTCACTTCTCATTGTCTCCCATTTTGATTAAAAGGTCTTATTTGAAACTGTGGAGTGCACTGATATTTTTACAGAATTTCGAGAATCTCTTCTATCCAAAGGCTCTTGGTTTGTTTGAGTTCTTTTTTTTAGTTATTCAAGATAATTTTGTTGGTAGTTTCTGCTTCATCATTTGTTTGTGGATGCTCGACTAAGTCATCTTGTGTTTGATGTCAAATTGTTGCAAAAATCTTTCAAAGCCTCAATTGATGAACTGACGACCGTTGTCAGTTACTAAGTAATGGGGTAGTCCATGTCAGCATATGACACTCTTCCAACAAAACTTTTGGACTTGTGTGTGCCAAGGGCTTCGTTTTTATCCATCTGGTGAAGTAATCAATAGCGACAATTAAGAATTTGACTTGACCTTTTGTCAGGAAAAATGTAGGAGGATATCCATTCCCGTATGGTGAATGGCCATAGTGTAACGATATCCGAGTTGTTATAGTACATTAAACATTTGAAATATGTAAATTTGAATGTTGTGTAATCTCACTAAGAGAAATTGAAGGTGAACGAAAAGAAGTTTTTGAGTGAAAAGAAGTTCTCATTGCATTTGTTCAACGAGGTTGAGCCAAAGCATAACAAAGAAGAAGTTGGTGTCTTAGATAACAAAGCAAAATGTCGGTGCTGATCGTCACGAGATTAGGGCACCTTGTCATCGATTTGCATACCAACAAATGGCCCTTGACTTGCAAAAATTTCTTGAAGCTTTGCAAGTAAGCTCTTCAGATTTCTCATTCTCTAACCCCAGTTTCTAACAATTTTCCAATTTTCCAATTTTCTTATTGGCTCCTCTTCAATTCAATCTTATTTTTTATTTAATTTTGGTGTGCCAACACCGTAGGAGTTCTTGAAGTTCCAATATTTGTTGAGAATGCACAATATAATTTGTGAGCTTTTTTTATGTTCACATGCATGGAAAACCAAGGAGGCAGACATTGTGATCCTTATCTTTACTTCTCATTGTCTCCCATTTTGATTAAAAGGTCTTATCTGAAACTGTGGAGTGCACTGATATTTCTATAAAATTTCGAGAATCTCTTCGATCCAAAGGCTCTTGGTTTGTTTGATGTTTTTTTTAGTTATTTAAGATGATTTTGTTGGCAGTTTTTGCTACATCATTTGTTTGTGGATGTTTGTTTGTGGATGCTCAACTAAGTCATCTTGTGTTTGATGTCAAGTTGTTGCAAAAATCTTTTAAAGCCTCTGTTGTCAATTACCAAGCAATGGGGTAGTCCATGTCGACATATAATATTCTTCCAACAAAACTTTTGGACTTGTGTGTGCCAAGGGCTCCGTTTTTGTCCATGTGGTAAAATAATCAATAACGACGATTAAGAATTTGACTTGACCTTTTGTCAGGAAAAAGATAGGAGGATATCCATTTCCTGTATGACGAAGGACCATGTTGTAACAATTTGATGTAGTTCTTCAGCGGAAAGAATATGGAAAGGTCCAAACTTTTGACATTTTAAGCATTTATGAATGAATGAACAGGCTTTTTGCCGAATGGTGGGCTAGTAGTATCCAGTCTGAAGTACCCTTGTCACCATGCACGCATTTCTGAATGCATTATGTATATCCCTGAATACAACTTAACAATGACATACTTAGCTTAGTCATATAATGGTCCTATCGTGAAAACATAAATATGTTAGGTAAAAAGAAACATTAACTCGTGAAGTCGTGAAAGAATTTGTTTTTTGAAAAAAATAAATGTGAAATTATAAAACATTTATCAAATATGGATTTTGTTAAGAAAGTAGAATAATTTCTTTCAATTTGCTTCAAGACTTTACTACTTAACTTACATAAATATAAAAAAGAACTTGACACAACCTCCATATGATTATTATAAAAAAAAATAAATGAAAACTATAGTCAAAAACGATGATACAATCAATTAAAAACAATTCAATCCTTAAATTTAATTTCATTTTTATATTTTATTCTTCTCTATTTTTAAATAAAATAATAATATTTTTATCTAAATAAAATCTTTTAATAAAATATTTATTATATTATTATTATTATTATATCGTTACCGTCACGTCAAAGTTATTAAGTAGATGAGATGTATGCGGCGGTGTCAAACCCGTGCTTCTTGCTCCACACTACCAAACAACTTCCTATAATGCTGGTAATTATTTTTTCTCCATCCGCTAAATTTTGTATTAGTTTCTACGTTCTGTGTTATCTTTAGTCAGATTATTAAGGAGGAAGAGGACGTGGATGCGGAATTCGTTTTAATGATACGAATGGATATCTAAAAGTTTTCACCAAATGTTAATGCGACCACTGTTGGAAGTCAGAGGATGCGGCCACCGTGAGAGGTTCGTAGTAAGTATTGATAAATCTCATTTTTCTTCCTGGCCAAACTATTCTGCATTCCGATTCCGCACCAGTGTCACCGACCCCTGCTAAGGTGAGTTTTCCGACTCCTGTTGTTAACATCTGAAATTCTATACCGTATTTTAATGGAACTAAGTGTTGCTAATAATGAAGGCAGAAGATTGACATCACAGACCAAATTCATCGACTCCACTACACATGAAGATGAAAATTTTAGGTTTGTGTTTTCTGGGTTTTTCTAATATTTTTGAAATTCCAAAAACAGCCTTCTGAAATAATAATGAGTATAGCTGGGTGGGGCATTTCTTTCACATTTATTTATCTTTTTCTGGTTGAAAGCAGGTTTGAAATTGGACCTGACACTTTTAGAGTAGGTATAGTGGAATACAGCTGTTTCACACCAAGATAAATTATTATTTTATTATTATATAATATTTTATTTAAAAATAAATGTTAAATGGACTTAAATAAATTATTATATAATACTTTATTGAAAACGTAATTCGGTGGAAAAGTATAATTTTCTTATAAATATAGATATAAATTGAATTTAATATTAGTTATTAATATAAAATTTAAATTTCGTAACTTAAATTATTAATTGAAAAATCTGTATATGAATTTGAATTTACTGTTGTAAATAAATTTTAATTTTCTTTTTGCTTTTAACAAGTTTTAGAAATTATTATTAATTAGAAAAATAATATTTAAAAACATATTTTACTGAACCTATTTAATTTTTTTAATTAATTTAAAATAAAATAAAAAATAAAATTGAACGAAGGTTCCCATAACATGTTTTCTTTTTTGACTAAATATCATCGGATTCTTTTACTATTCAAAAGGAAAACTGCTCCCGATTTTGTAAAAAAATTATGATGTTGCGTGTTCACATTGGTTATGTTTTTTGTGTTCACATTGATTTATCTTTTTCGCGTTCACAATGGTTATGATTTTTTTGTCTTCACGTTGATTTATCTTTTTCGCGTTCACATTGGTTTTGTAAATAAAATATGATGTTGCTTTTTTTCATTTGAAAACTCAATATTAGAGAGATTAAAGTATTGTGTTCACATTGGTTTTGTAAATAAAATATGATGTTCACATTTTTGGATTTCTCACATCTTTTGGTTTGTTTGGATGTTGAACTGTTTGTAGGGTTTCTTTCGAGTGAAAATTTCTAAACTGTAATTTGTTGATTTTAAAATCCTCTTGTTGTTCCCCACTTGCAGTGGTTCACCGGGTTTGAGATAACCTAATAGAATCCAATGGAAAATATTTCTGTGGCTCGCAATTCCTTGTTTTGTTTTCTTTTTATTGATATTTTCTAATAAATGGGCATTAAAGAAGGAGCAGGTTTTATGTTTTATGGCTTATGTAGGTACCTGCTGTGAATTTGGCACCGCTTATTTCTTATTAGAACTGCTATCACCGTTCTACTAGCCAGCATATAAGATCAAGTTAGGTCAGTTTATTCTCTAAGAGCCTGGTGCGAAATTCGTTACGAATGGAACTCAATATTTTAAGAATGTTAATTTTATGTATTATATCTCATTTGTCTCTTAACTTTAATATGTAGTTGACGTTTTTCTTCCGGGGAAACCAGTGGCACCGACCCCTCTTCGGGTGAGTTATCCGACTCCTGTTGCTAACATCTCAGATACAACGATAAATCGGTGTGTCAGAACGCATACATCTTAATAAGTTTTCAGACATATATTAACCTCCTCGGTTAGATCATAAATTTGAACATGATCAGCCGAAGATAACTGCACCTTTACACTTCGGTAAGCTGTAAGATGTTGTCAAAACTCACTAACAAAAATAATAGGATCCTGTTAGAAATGATCCTGTTTGGCAAGCCATGTAATTGAAAAACATCAGCAGCAGGAAAGAGATGAGAAAGATCCATGAAATGTGCTGCTGCTTTGCTTAATCTGTCAACTACAACTACAATTAAAATGATATGTTTGTCATAAATTTTACAATTAAAATGATATGTTTGTCATAAATTTTGGACAATCCTTCATAGTCAAATATGATATGGAATTGGAAGAGGTAGGCAGAATTATCTAGTGTCAAACTATATTCTTTAGTGAAGGGTTCATCAAAAAATAACATAAATTGGCATGCCGTCCACTCATGTAAAGAGTAAGCTTTTTGTTGCTTGTGTTTTGGGTTGGAAAGTGTCCGATGATTTGGGTGGGTTAGACAATATAGGTACTTTTAATTAAACGTTTTCCGTTCAAATATTAATTTCATACATTAAAATATTTAAATCCCTACTTAAAATAAGTAAATTCAAATTTTGCAATAAAATTACGAAGTAGTGTGAAAGTATGTTCGTTCTTTATTATGTCTAACTTAAAAGGTATCATCACTCTTAATTATCAATGTTAGCATAGGACAAATGGGGACGGGACATGTGATTTCATAAAATAATAAGAACACTTTTCCCAATGCAATATGGACATGCTTTCAACCCCCGAAAAAGATAAATAAATGTGAACGCAATACTTTAATATCTCAAATGAAAAATATGGAAAGCAACATCATATTTTATTTACCATGTGGGGGGCAGTTGTCCGTTCGAATATAGAAAGATAAGAACATATTGCTTTAGAATAAAGATAGTTTAACACCACTTTAAAACTTACCATTATTTGAGATTTGATTTTTTAATAAAATATTATATAATAATAAAATAATAATATATACGAGTGTGATATGAAAATAGAAAATAAATTGCTTGTGGTGCATCTTATCATAATATGAATGTAACTAAAAGAAAGTCTCAGATCTGTAACTGTACACTTTAGATGAGAACTCCTTCTTTTCTTGAAGGTATGTGAGGATGGGAATAACAAAGTCCCCCCCTTTTCCACGCCTGGAATTCCGCCTAAAGGATGCAAACATGGATTCTCCTTCATCGGTTCAAGTAAAGGTATGTGAAAAACAGCTGCCCTAACCTATTCTTATCACTGTTCCTATCATATCATCTTCTACAATTCTCATATCAGTATCATGCATCATTCTCTTCGCGTCTCCTTTTTCCAGAATAAACTAAATTTCCCCTCTAATATTCTGCGCTCAATAGTTTCACATTCTTTCATTTGTTAGCAAGTCAGGATATAGATATTTTAGTTTATGAGTTTAAATAAATTTGCAGTTTTATGCTTTAAATAATTATTGACTTATTTTTAAAAGTATGGTCTTAAAATCTACGAAGCTCGAACACTTCTTTCTAAATGACATTTCGGACGTCGTTACATATACACTTAAGACATTGGCGTTCGACCCTTAACGTTAAGTGTCCAAAGATAGTTTTTTAATGACAATTCTAACACGACTCATCACCATTTTAAAAGAAATTAATATAATAATTTTTTTAAAAACTTATAAACTTATTATAAATGTAAAAACCAAATTTTATATATAATTAAAATATTTAATTTATATATGTTTCTTTTCACATTTTAAATTTTAAATAAATTAATTAAATTATTTTTTGTTATATTTAGTTAATCTTGTTTATAGACTATTTTTTAGAATAATGATATTTTGATACGTTAGATAACATGTCAATTAATTGACAACTTGCGTAACACTCACCTAATGCCGAATCATCAAAATAATATTATTTAATTAAATTGCAGTTGCAGAGAAAATTTGAAAATTAAAATTCCAATAGGTTTTGGAAAAAAATTTAAATTGTCAATCTCAATTTGTAGTTTACTAAGTTTTTTTGTTTTTAAAAATAGAGTTTCTACATTTTGTGCATGCTAAACATATTTAAAATAATGATTATGTGATTGTGTGATTATTTTCTTTACTTCTCATATGATTCGGACCTTCTTTCACATTTCTCCTCATTTTTTCTTATTCTCTTCTCATTTTACCATTATTTTTTACTTATTGTAATTCAAAAATATGTGGGTTAACACCGCTATGGACTTCATTGAAGGTTTACCCAAACTAAGAGGAAAAGATACAATATTAGTGGTTGTAGATAGGATGACAAAATATATTCACGTTTTTGCTATCTCTCACCCATAAACGATGAAGGAGATAGCAACATTGTTTGTGTAGAAAATAGTTAAATTATATGGGTTTCCAACTTCAGTCATTTCAGATAGAGACAAATTGTTCACAAGCACTTTTTAGACTGAACTATTTAAGTAAGTTGACACTAAACTCAGCATACCACCCTTAAATGAACGGGCAAAGTGAAGTAATCAATAAATGTGTTGAAGCTTATCTTAGGTGTTTCTCAAGTTATAAACCGAGACATTGTCCAAAATGGTTACCATGGACAAAGTATTGGTATATTACCAACTACCATGGCACAAGAACATGATGAGGAGTCAATCTAAGCACATATAGTCTCTTCTTGGTATGTGCTATGTCTTTGCCCTATAACCAAAAGGTGGTGGGGTTGAGATGTTCCTGAAAGATTGTGAAATGTAATGCTAAATTAGTCTTGTGTAGAATTATAAAAGTTAACATAATCAAATCAATATCAAAATCAAAGTACTTTAACATTTTGAATAATGTAAAAGTTCATTTTAAAACCAAAGTGATTTAATTATGTAACATCCCAATTTAACATTATACTATTTTATTCTAATAAGTGATTTAAACATGCATGGATATATTTATACATACATTACAATCTATCAAATAAGAGTTTACATTAAAATTCATCCCTCTCATAGGATTTTTAAAACAAATTTTATTTACATACAAACATAATGAAGAGTTTTTTAAAATATAAAGAAAATCTGCAACAGGCTCAAGTAAAAAATCCTCTACTAGCTCATCTGCAACATTTTCGGCTCTCGTGTGTAACACGATCATCACAGATAGGAAATAAACACACTAACACAAGCAAAAAAGGATAAGCTAACAATTAAAAGATTTCTCATATAATCTAGATTGATCACATAAATAATATTTAACACATAGCAATCCAATTATATCATCAATATCCAATTCGTCTAAAAATATGAACTCATAACCTCAAATAATATAGACAGACTCAATTCTACTTCTGGAAAATTCGTGCATTGAATAGTTTCGAGATATGTACCTGTCATACAATTCCAAACTGTGAATCTACACAGTCCTCAATCAATGAATCAATAATCTTGTATGACAAGGTTAGTCCCATGAGACTTTCCTGAGTAGCTATATTTTAAGTTGCAGTCATCCAGTTCAGATCTCCTTCGACCCTTACCATCTAGTAATGTTCATCTATTTTATTCTTATTACTAGTAGAGTTAGGATATCAATCGTTATTGATCAGATCCTTAGACATTATATATCCTAATTGACTTAGACACAGGTATTTTGACCACCTCAATAAATACTTAACAATATCACATATATCTGCTCATTCATTCTTCACTTTTCAATCTCAATTTCAAATATCTCAAGAATTTCTTTCTTTCCTAAATCAATCACCAACCAAAACTAATCATTTAATCAGTTTCAACTCATTTAAAAGAATCAATCTCATTCTACTAACTTATTATAAAAGATAAATTAACATATTATAACATATCTAAATATAGGATGTGAACTCCATGAAGTTACACTCAAAATCAGTTTAAGCCAATAAATTTAGTTCAAAAATTTATCTACATTTATATCGTCATCACAAGTCATATTAAATCTTACCTCAATCACAATCAATCTATAAATATTAAACTATTACATTCGAGTATTATTCTACTACTCAATTACATTGATTAATCATACAAAATAAACAATCAAACTCATTCAATGCTCAAAGACTAGTTCAGACCTATAAGAAAGACTTGAGCACTGATGATAAAAATTTTATACATTCAAGTCTTCTATTCTAGGTTCTATTTGAATATAGCTAATTCGTATAAATCATGTACTAGCTTTCCTTACTTGGCTTAAACAGATCACTCTTCAAAAGAGCTCCCACAAGATCTCCTAACCTACACCATAAAACTCTGATAAACAATCAGATTATACAACTACGATCATGAAGTAATAGAGACCTATTTTGATGTATTAGAGGTCACATGCATGCTAGTCTACTAGAGTAGCTAAGAACACTAGAAAAATGACTAAAAAAAATGAGCAGACAATGAGTTTACTCTGTTCAAGAATCTGATCGAACAATTTTACTCTACTCAATACTAAAAGTCTAGGAATGACCTTCGATCGTTAATCTGATGACAAGTGAGGCCAAAATTTTAGAGAGAAGAAAGAGAAAAAAAGGAAATTCTATTCTAAAGGGTTAGTGATTTTATACAAATGAGATATGAATAACTAGTTTTCCTATTTATATAAATTTTTTATTCAATAAAATATTTAGATGTCATTTTACTAATATCACTCATTTTCTTAGACTATACCCTAAGTATGTACATATTTTGTTAGACCAAGAGAATTTAGATGACTTCAAAGTGTGTAACAGTGTTATTTTCCTAAAGAAATATTTGTCCTCTGTACTGTAAGAGTTAGCAAAATTTTTTCAGGATACGATGAAGTTCCTGTTTACACTTACAGTAGTAAAAAATAGTCCGGACAAGTTCTTTTATTATTCTCCCTCTTTGAGTTCTTGTATAATATATATTCAAACGTTTAAAAACTAAACGTTCAAAACTTTAGAAATTTTTTTTAAAACTTCCAAAAACTAATTAACCACTTTGAAAAACCATCAAAATAAACTAACCTGATGACATGACACTTCGATTTAACATTTGAAAATGTTCAACAATCCTCTGTCATTTTCAACATGTTAAGTATAGATCGATGATTCAAGAACAACTTAAACATTATATGCTTAAATAATGGTATCTCATGATTTAAACCATTACATTGTGAAAAGTTCATTACATCATATCAGAATTACATGGTAGAGAGTCTTTAAATCAGTTTTCTATTTGATATGTAGCATAAACAATTCACGCGTACAACTTGCATCAAAACTTGCTTTAAAATATCTTACACATTCAACATGGCCCTTGTGCCCGTATCTTTCATGAATGTTGTTGGAGTCAAGTCCTTTAACTCTATGAAGCGGCCACACTTCACATTCACATAGGTGGTCTTCATTCTAGCACTTTCGCAATTTTAGTACCTTTAGAAAACCATTAAGAGATTAACTCAACCTCCTCATTTGACAAGCGAATGCTAAGCACTAAGAACCTTGGGATGATAATAATTATAGTGCTTACAATCATTCTGATAATATACTTTGACTACATTGAACTCAAGACTTAACGTAATGTTAAGCATTGAGTTGAGTTTCCATCATTGATGATTTTAATCATGTCAAGTCCCTTGGTAATCCTTTAGTGAAAGGATCTGCCAAGTTTTAACCTAATTGTAACCTAATTGTAATAACTCAATTAGTATTAATTCTCTTATTCTCTAAGACAAAGTGTGTCTCAATTCAATGTGTTTTGGATTTTCCATTGTAAATATGGTTTAACACCTTTGAAAATTCTTGAATATACTATTTTTTTTTATTTTTCTGCATGTAACATTTCTCTTTTACATGAAGATGGTTAGCAAGATCATTAAGAAAAATATATATATTTTCTTATGTTTTAGAATACATTTAAACTCTAAACTCTTTCCGCAAATTATTAATAATAAAAAATACAATATAGTTTCATCCATTTGTAAATTATCTTGAATAAAATAATTAAGGATTTCCGAAATTTTCAATCATAGGCTTTTCATCAACCATTAATATATATATATATATATATATATATATGTTTATTGAAATTTCAGACAAATATCTATTACTGAATGCATATTCTTTTACGTACCTTGTCTCGAATTTTTCATATAATTACCTGACATATTTTAACGTTAGTAGAGGTCAAAGAAATCATTCATTACCTTCAAAATATATCCCTGATCATCTTTTTGAGTTAATTAATCCATGAGAATAGTCTCCAATAAGATCCTATAGCAGCGGTGCTTTCAATGGCTGCCATATCCAAAATCAAGCTTGCAACAGGGCATCGTTGTGCCTCTTCAACGGCAGTGTCAAAACCAAATGACTTGTCAATAACTGGAATATCATTATCAACAGATTCTGGAATTCCCACCACCGAAACTTTCAAGCCACGTCTTCTAATTTCCTCAAAAATCACATAAGCCCCCCTCCGAGTTCCATCTCCTCCAAGTATGTAAAACTGATTAATTCCCGGATCCTGAATGCTATCAATAATCTTCTCTAGGCAAGTGGAGCACATATAGAGTTACAGGTAACAAGACGTATTGCTTCTTATCCGGATAATCCATGGATGCAATGAAAAACACTAGATACGTTTGTCCTTGAAGCCATCATACAAAATATTTCTTTAGATTGTTAGACTAAGAGGATTTAGATAACTTCAAAGCGTGTAACAGTGTCACTTTCCTAAAGAAATATTTGCCCTCTATACTGCCAGAGTCAAACAAATTTTTTTCAGGATACGCTGAAGTTCCTGTTTATATTTGTAGTAGTAAAAAATAGTCCAGACAAGTTCTTTTATCATTCTCTCTTTGAATTGTTCTCGTATAATATATATTCAAATGTTTAAAAATTAAACGTTCAAAACTTTTGAAAGTTTTTTTAAAATTTCCAAAAAACCAATTAACCACTTTGAAAAACCATCAAAATAAACTAACCTGATGACATGGCACTTGGATTTAACATTTGAAAATGTTCAACAATATATTTCTACTTAGCAAAATTTTTGGGATCTTATATTCTCTCCAATAATAAAAATTTTCGTTCTCGAAAATTAACTTACTAGGAAAGGTAAGTATAGGTTCTCTAATGATTTTCTTCCATCTCCGAAGTTAAATCTTCACACTTAGCATAAAAACATTCTACCCGAATTAAAATTTTATCTTGACTACTCAAATAATCCAACTGACAAAACTTCGAGTAATTTCACTTGCAAAGAAAACTATAGATTAGTCTAACTTCGTATTCAACAAGCAGCACATATGGACAAACTCAAATTAAGAAAACGTGTAGAATTGTAGGAAAACAATGCTTTCATAAAATAACAAACATTTGTTCACTCTGATAGTATTCATGTTAAGACAATCTAATTTAAAATTCTCTTTTGTCCTGGAATGAAATCATTCTGTTTCCAAACACTAGCACTCGAAATTTGAAGTGTAAAACAATCAACAACACATATACACCAATTTCAAGTATTTCAGAAAAACAATGAACATCTCTAAGATTTAAGTTGCAAGATAAATTGTATAAAAGTGATTAACATAATTTACAAAACTTGAAAATATGAAATGATTAGTCATAGAAATTGAATTTTCATCTTAGCCAGAGACAATGAAGTAAGATGCATATGAAGAATGAATACAATGCATGGGCAAAAGAAAAAACTCGTAAGATACAATGAGAAATTGCTAGGTAAATAGTGACAACAAACAACTTACAAAATCCTATCAGGAATGGAGTGGATTACTACACGCATTTTGCAGCAGCCTAATTATCTTCCTTTCCTTTTCTCACTTATATATATATATATATATAACATGCAAATGAGTAGAGTTAGTTAACTCTTATAGAGATCCTTTAGAACTACATATGTTCTCATGACTAAGAAAAAAAAAAATTGGTGTAACATTCAAACCATTCTTAGATTAAATTTGCATGAATTACAATTGCATACACTCCTGACATAGTCAAGGAATGCAAATACCAACTGAATGAGTAACACAGAATACATCAACAGAGAAAATTACTATAATTGAACTTTTACCTTGCACACATCTTAATTTCTTATCAAAATCATAAACCATACCATCGGTTCCAAGACAAACTTCAAATTCAAAGAGACAAATCTTTAAATAATCAATAACTCTTAGGAAAATTTTTTATAAACAAAAGATTGCATATTGGAGGGACATAAATTGAGTAAACACCAAAAACAAACAGAATTACATAAATTGATATTTAGGTGTTGTAGCTAGAAACACAACTATATTAGAAGTATGTATTTTAGGATCAGATAACATTGTTTGATAAGCAACGTGAAATTATAAGTTTCAAGACTCATTATAAGTAGATTCATGTATATTATGCAGAATGTGTAGTTCCAACTTGGGAATAAATTTCCGCACTAATCTCCAATAATTATTCAACTTCACTACAATGGAGTATTTCAATCATCAGGGTCAAATATTCAATAGAGATTCATTAATGATACAAAATCAGCATTAAATAGCCAAGTATAAACAATGTTAAAAATTTCAAGCAAACTGTCAACCATAACTTCAGGTATATTACCAGGTTCATTATTGATAGAATAATAATGAAGAAATAAATCAACACAAAATATTCATGTAAAAATAAACAATGTTATGTTGCATACTTCAATCAAACTGTATCATAACGTCAAGGACTAGTAAATTAACATAAACATATTCTTATACAAAATGTAATAGGACAAAACATTAAAATATTAAATTAGAAGTTCAAAGAAATTTGAAGTGTTCTTAATTGCTGAAAGAAAAACTCTTGCCCCTACAGGACATTCCATAAATTAAAGTATATGCATGTTTCTTTGAAATTTGGATTCAGGTTACTGAAACGAGTCTTTATTTCTTTAACTGAATGCTTACTTTAAATCTTTTGCAAATAGTCTTTTGGAGCCTCCAAATAGAATGATAAGCCACCAAATAAGCAATTGTTATTATATACAAGGTTATAACATTGAGACAGAAAGAATCAATGAAAAAAATTGAAAATGGAAACCATAACAAATCTTAATTAACATGACAGATATATTAAAAGGTTTTCAAACCACATTCTAAGTTCAATTTATATGAATATTGGAGACAACAAGTATGGAAAAAAAAAAAAAATTAAGGTAAGAAACACATGATGTCATTCCAGGCCTGGGTGGTCCGCAAACTCCTTTCTAAGATTGTGGCACCCAAAATGAGTAAAAAATCTTGTATAAAGCCATGTATAAATATTTTTCATTACAGGACCTAAACATGTAAGACAGCTATAATTAGGTTGTCCTCTACCCGTAAGACTAGCAATAAAATGAACCACATAAATTTGTCAAAGAGAAATTACAGGAAGATGAACATCTCAATGGCATGATTGACAATATAAAAGAAGCCTTCAACACATGTAGCAGGACTCAATATCAATTGATCAAAACAGATGACTGTGTGAATTTATGCACTTATTTAAAATGAAAATTTGAAGCATAGCCGTGTTAGATCATCTATGACTAGGC
>Ga0099824_1004447_pt1 | contig 20174 bp, 6 predicted proteins | sample SiratrowhiteBW_FD_76837 | JGI IMG/M metagenome (GOLD analysis project Ga0099824, IMG submission 76837) | Root nodule microbial communities of legume samples collected from California, USA - Siratro white BW | ecosystem: Host-associated > Plants > Roots > Nodule | place: USA: California... | reverse complement strand
GTGATTGAATGTTAAACTTAGTTTTATTCGACTTAAGAATTCATATTTGCATTTGTAAATCTAATCACTTCAATTCTTTTCACTCTTATAAGCTAAAAACATTATTTCGTTAGCTTATCCTTGATTTTCTTGTTGTTTTGTGAACTGCGATGATTGTACTATGTACATGAGCAAGTGCAGATGCAGGTTTAGGAGTACCTTAAAGATGATATACTCTTAAATCGATCTCCTTTTGTCTTGTATATATGTTTTTGTTGTAGTTAAAGACTCTATGACCTTGAGATGGTTTTCCTTTTGTCATGAGATAGTTATACATAACTCTAATGTATCTGAACACTTTTTGTAGTACCTTGAACCTTAAATGGTTAATACTTGATAACACACAAAAGTTATAGAATTTTAGGACTGTTACATAATATGCAATTATACCACCTTTATAATACCTTTTCTCTTAAATCAATTAAAACTTTAGTTGTCTTCTTTCTAACTTAGGATAATTTTTGTAATCCTTTAAACTAAAAAAATCATTTTAATACTCAAAATTTCATAAAATATGATTTTATGTCTTACACTAACTTTAACAGATAGAAATTGTAAAAAAAAAAAAAACATTTAGTCTTTTAAATTTAATGTTTAAAGACTAAATCATGTTTTCAATTTTAAAAGACTAAAAAGTATTTGTTTTTCAAATTTAAAAAACCAAAATGATGATTACTTTAATTATTAGAACTAAAAATATTATTAAGCTTATTGATATATTAATAAATATAATTTATTTATCTCCCTATAAATGCAATTTAATACTTTATGTACAAATTAAGAATAATGATAAATATATCAAACAATTTTATTAAGATGATTTCTTTCTTATTAAATGAATTCAATAGTCTCATTTTTGTCTAGTATATTTTTGATTCATTAAAATCGGGCCAGAATAGGTTAATTTCATAAAAGATGTGGGTTAATAAACGTGACTTGTCTTACATAAATTTTAAGAAAATAAAAAAATATTTTATAATTTTGTAATTCAAAACTTGAGTATAATATAAAATTAAAGAATTATTGTAAGTTTAACAGTTGCAAATAAAAATTTTAAAAATTATTATTTACTATTTATTACAGGTAAATAAAGAAATACAATATAAAAATAATATATTCAAATAAATGCATAAAATAAAATCTAGATTTATAACTATAAATATACAATATAGATAAGTAATGGATAAAAATGTGCTCATTTCGTATTGTAATTTAAATGTTTTTTTTTTATCTTAATACATTTACTTTCTTTAAAATCCCCACCCTACCTATGTTGCTCTCAACAAAATAAAGCATTGATACTAGTTTTTCTTTATTAGTAAACTTTTAAGATGCTAATAGTTAAAGTGTTTTAGAAAATATAATTAAATAAGTAAAAGCACTTAAAATTTGTTAATATTTAAGAAAAAAAAAAGATATTTTTTTTTATAAATGTGAATGAAAGTAGTATTATTTTATTAATGATTTACGGAAAACAGTAAATGTTGTTTCTATTTAATTAAAATTTATATTAAATAAATAATTTTCAATATATAAAATATCTTTGGAATTTTAATTGATAATTTATATTATGCTATAAAATTGTTCTTGATTCAGATTATCTTCCTACTAAAAATTAATTTAAAACAAATAAAACAGCGTAGATTGAAAATAATAAACAGTGAAGACGACTAAACATGCTACTAAGAATTTCTAGTAGTTTGAAATAAATGAAAGAAAACACTTTTGTCGAATTTTGATAGCAATTGTAAAAGAAAAACCTAAGAATATATACAATATTTAAGAGTGAAAAGACGGACAATTTTACTATTTAAATTGCATTTCTAATATATATTTATGTCTTGTGAGATGTCGTTTAAGAAATTAAATAGAAATTTCTTTTACTAAAAATCATATAAAAGTATTTTAAAAAATCATTAAAAAACAATTTTCATTTAAGAGAATCTTTATTTCAGAGATCATACATCAGATCATAAAATTAAGATTAAGATATAAGTTATACAGAATTTTTCATTAGAATATGCTGATATAACATAAAAAAATAAGACTTACAAAAAATAAAAAATTATTTTTCTATTTAAAAAATATATACTTTTATTAACCACTAAATAAAACATCAACAGAAGTATGAGTCTTATAAAATTTTTCATTTGAATGAAAATTACAAAAGTGTCTTGAAAAAGAATGTTAGATAGTAAAAGTCACCAAAATTAAAAGTATAAGAACATTTTCAATTTAAAGGTCGTACGCAATGTCATAAATTGAAGACCTAGATCTTATAAAATCTTCCCATATGGTAATAAATTTAAGATTCTAGGTCAAGATTTTAAATAGGACTCTTAATCATAACAACAACAAAAATTATTAAAGAGAGTTCTTATATAAAAGAATATTTCACAAGAATAAAAAAAAATCATTCACAATAACTAATAATATAAAAATTTTGAAATTAAAACATTTATCAAACTCTTGTATTAAATGGAGTCTTATAAAATTCTTGCATTAGAGAAAAAATAAACATAAAATCTTAAAAACAAGATATTAAGATAATAAAATGTACAAAAATTAGATTAAAACCTTATGTCATTTAAATTCAAATATATCCTAATAAAAAATATTTTTTAATTCCCTAAGAATATTAACATATAAGTGCGGATGAGGACATGACTAATAAAGACTTTCCCATAAGAATTTTTAAACTACATTTTATGATAAGGTAGTTTTTTCTATAGTTTCTATAGCGTCACATTATTTAAAAAAAATCATAATCAATTTTGTTTTAACAATAAAAGATGTTCAAGATATTTTTAAATAACTAATTATTTATTACTTAACTATTGTATTTGAGAATTTGTATTTTAAAGAATCTTGTGTGATAAACCTTTTTTTCAAGTTAAAAAGACTTGATATGCCTAACAAAACATTTTCAACTTAGTTTTTTCAAGTTAAAGAAAATCACTTTTGTGAGGCTGGTTGTGATGTAAGATTCTGTAAGATGGAAAAGTGATGAAAGTTGATGACAAAATCATTCCATTTGTGATAGAATGGTACTTAAAATGCAAGCACATCAATTATGATGAGCTACCAGCAGAAATGATTTAAGAATGTTGAAGCTGTTAATTTTGCTTAAGTCATATACAAGAACCTCATTCTCTATATATATATATATATATGCAATGGATAACTCAGCTAAGGAGCCTTTCAAGGCAGAGGTCTCTGAGATTTGGGAAGGTTTTCTGCATACATGTTATGTAACATGCTGACATACTCATCAATCTTGCTAAGTGTCCAATTTTCAGTGCTTATAGAAGGAAGATACTTGACAGTAAGTGGTGCTGGTCTGACATGTAAGCTTCCTTTTCTCCATGCCAGATGAGTACCTGTCAGGACCATTGGAACAATTGGAAGACCGGATTGCAGTGCCAAATGAACAAAACCCTTCACAGAAAATCAAGGAATAATGATTTATAGATTAGTTCCAATTGAGAAAACAAACATTTTAAGTTGGTTTGATGGCACATTTGATCCTTCAGGTATGCAAATGTATGGCATATTTTCAGAAACTAGAAAAGCAAAAGTGCAACTTATAACCCTTATTAGAAGATATTAGTTTATTTTTAAAAGTATTGTATCCATATCTTCTAAAAATCCTTTTAAGTTCTAAGTCAGAAAAGCTGACATTTTAAGAATAAAATCTCTACTGATTATGGTGTAGAAGAATTTTTACATTGTCTTTCAATTATAGATTCAAGTGCATGGTAATTTGGTTACTTTTATAATAACTACTTTAAAAACTACACCTAGTATGAGTTTTTATTAGTTGATAATGTTATTTTTTACACTTTATAGATACTAAAAACTCTTACGTCAATACCATCCGTTAACAAAACAAAGCATTACTTTTCAGCAAGTCAGAAGCATTGATAAATTCTGCACTAGAATATATATATATATTCAAAGAAACTGAAGGTGGGAAATTACTTTTTTGAAAGGTAGAAGTCGTCCATTTTTAGACCTTGTGCCCTCTGGAAAAATTATCAGTGACAGATTGTTCTTCACCACTGCCTGAGCTGCCTAAGCATTACATTGATTACAAATTAGAATTTTACACTAGTGTATGATAGATGGTGATGATGATGAATAAGGGAAAATGTTAAATACCTTTTTCATGGACTCAATAGCTGCCATTGGATTGGACCGATCTATCCGAAGATGATTGGCCAAAACATAAAGTTGGCCAAATAGAGGATACCATATGATCTGCACAGAAATAGTTGTTAATAAGTTTCTGAATCTTTATTTAGAAGCTTTGACAATAACAATTGCAAACTTGAGTGTATGGTGTGTCGTGGACTATGAAGCACGAATACTGACACAGATACGGATACATAGACACGTGTAATCTTCAAAATAGGACATGGAAACACCTGTCGTATGTGTGTGTCAATGTCCGATACGTGTCGTACGAGTGTCATACATATGTCAGTGTCCGATATGTGTCGAACACGGGATACGCCACTTAAAAAAGAGTGTTTGAGCTTCATAAGAGATTTATTGAATTAAACATTATAAGGTGAAAATTTTCCCATAAAGCAATGCAAGACACCAATTGTCTTGTCCATGGCATGTGTACTTTTAAGTCATGCATAAGAAAATTGTTCTGCTTAACCATAAAGCATTACAACATACCTCTTTCTTTGCAATACCGACAGTACCAGTAGGAGTCAACCACATTATCAGAAATATGTCAATTGGAGATGCATGGTTGCTGATGTAAATGGCCCTCTTGTTGGAGTACTCAGCACCTTCAATTTTTATAGGATTCCCAAGAATCCACATCTGCATCAATGTTTTGAATATCATTCACAACTTGCAAAGAAATCCAAAAAATTAGTGAAGTGATTGTGCTATAGAGATTGTGAAGACTCAAGTGAGACTTTGGATACATGCTCTTCTAGAAATGGTCCTAACATAAAGGAATCTTTAGACTAAAAAATATTCAGATTGCCATCTAAATCTGATATTTTGGACATGCATGACCTGATGTTTGCATATCTAAAGCATTTGGATTATGTAATTGCATGTCATACAAGGAATAGAATCTTTGGTGCATTTTTTCAAGAAATCCACAATCTTCATCTGCAATACTACACAACAGAAAAAATAATACAATCCAATATATACTTTTATGTCCATACTGAAGCAGAATTATTGATAATCACCACTAAATTGGGGAGATGAGCATCTAAATAGGTTTTTATTGTGAATCAGTCAATCAACAAAATGGAATTCTAAATTAAGGACTATTATATAATGTTCTGATTCTTAGATATTACTAAAACCTCTTAACTAAATCAGTATTTTCAAACTGCACAAGATTCAAATGTTCAAGCCGGCCAAAAATTCTACACAACCAAACAAATTATTGAACAAGATTCAATCACTTTATATAGTGATTGTGACTCAAATATAACAATAAGTAAAAATAAAAAAACTCAGAAAAATAGAACATCAATTCACTCAAAACTGAATGCAGCTTACCAACATTCTGCCAGTCACATGTCCATATATGTTTCCTTGCCTAATCCTCTCATAGGGCCATGGTATAAGCACAAGCATGATCAATGCCCAGATAAATGTTGTGAGCATCATAGAAACAAAACAAGTCACAATTCTGATCCAAGATATGATCACAGCAAACCATCCATCATCATCAACAAAAGCATGCCTTCTTTCAGATTCATCTTTTAGTGAAAAGTTCGGATTATCAACCACCCTCTTCTCAGAACTTGTGCTGAAGAAGCTATCCATTCTTCTACTCCTCAAAAAAGCACCAAACCTGGAATTCTCCATGAGTACTCAAAATCCCTGAAGACTGTGGATGTGAGAAATTACATAGGCCACCTGAACAGTGCAAAGAAAGCAGATCAGATAAAAACTCACTTCAAGTATCTCAAAAAAAAAATTACCCGAAAGGAAAAGAATAACCCATCATGGTCTAGAAAAACCAACTATTTTACATTTTTCATATATTAAAATCTGTTTCTTTATTCTACTAGATTGTAAGCAACCGAGTAACCTTTGATCCAAACATTTTTTATTTTCATTGTTGTTTCTTGAGTTTCATGAACAACCTCAGCATAGTTCGATCAAACAAAAAGACTCTGTCCCTTTTAGCTCAGTAGGAAGCAAGTACACGCCAATCAGCTCCATAACCAGAGAGAGAGAGAGAGAGAAAAGAACAGAAAAAACAAATAAAGTTTTGTTCTTTCTCAGGAAACTGAAAGAAGATTGTAACCTTAAACTTTTATCTTCAATTCCCAGAAGCAGAAAACAACAACAAATGTCAAAACCGATTCAAACTACAATTTTTTATTTTTTTTAATTTATGACACTGTGAATGCAAAGTTGTTCTTTTTTTTCCTACCCAGTTTTCTGAGCAAACAGAGAAACCAAAACCATGTTTTTGGTTTTCCAGAAAACCAACCACTGAGAAAAACCCCCCAAACCAGACACTCCTTAATCCTTACCAAGCATGTGAGTTTGTGGGGAAAGTGTAGTAAAAGAACAGAGAGAAAGAAAAGTGAGAAAGAGAAGTGAAAAGTGGGACAGTGATTTGGAAGTTAGGGAATGACAGCAAATGAGAGACGAAACAGAGTGAAGACAGAGAAATGTTCAGAGCAGAGATTTTGATGAATGACAGTGTCATTGGGAATAACAGACATTACAATTGTAAAAGGCAGGATAGAAAAAAAAAAAAAAACCACGTACTTTTTCTCACTTGTATTAAATTATTTTATTAAGTGAAAAAAAAATTATTTTTTTTCCTTTTTTGTCCCAATTAATTTTAAAAAAATGTTGTTTTTTTTTATCTTTTTAGATTTTTAGTAATACATGTTTTTATTTTTTATCATAACCTTAATCTTTACAATATTTTTAAGTAATTTATACATATATTTAGTATGTTAATTAAAGTGAATAATGAATTGACAAGCTTTTTCAGATAAAAATATTTAGAAATCAATAAGCATGTAACTATGATAAAGAAATTGAGAAGATTATTCTTTTCTTAAATTTATCTATTAATAATACGAAGACCGAAGATCATCTTAATAAATGTCATTAAACTTTTTTATTAAGTGACATTAAATAATTACTTTAAATGCTCTTAATTTTTAAAACATATCCAAAAGTATTTTCTGTGTACTAATTTTTTTATTGTTCATTTAATATTATTCTTGCTAATCTTATATATATTTATAAACCCCTCTTTAACAAAAGTTAGCAGTTAAAAGGTATAATTTTGATAATGCCAATTACTTAATAATAAAAGTTATCAAATTCTTAAAATGATTATTTCATTTCTTAATTAACGATATTACTATATCCAACTAAGTGTACATTTAAAAATGTATTGCGATATTTTTTTTTCATTTTTTTAAAATTTAATATAACTTGATTTTATTTTATTAATTTAAAATCAGAATAAATAACTAATTTAATCCTTAAATATGTTATGTAAATTTAGTTTTAAAAGAATGAAAATTTTAATTTAATTTCGGAATGCATCAAAGTACAAATTCATATTTGATGATAAAATAAGATTTTATTTTATGTCAAATTGGATTTTAAAATTACATTCTAAAAATAAGATAGTATGGTAATGTAATTATCAGATTTTTTTACATATTATAAAATAAATAATAGTTTGAGTTATTTCAATGAGTAAATTTGTAAATAAATCATACTTTCACTTATTTTAACGAATAAATTTGTAATCCTCCCACTCCTTATCTTTTTCTCTCTTTTCTTTATTTTTTTTACAAGCCCTTGCTCTTTTCTTTACTTTTTTTTACAAGTTTTTTCTCTCTTTTTATCTTTTATTAAAGTAAATTTTTTTCTATATCACATCTATTTCAAAATCTAATTATATCCGTGAAGCCATTTTAAGTTTATAAAAACTTTTAAATAGAAAAAGCTCTTGTTTATTTCTAAAAAAATATACTTTTTTTCTTGTGATTTTGTCATCAGTCATAGCGGAGTAAGTTGAAAAAAAAGTAATTATCTCAACTTAGTTAACTTCATACTAAAATTTTGTTATGTTTGAATATTTTGCACTAAATTTTTTGAGTTTGAGTGGTTATTTTACTTAAATTAAATATTTTTTAGAATAAAGGAACTTTGGGTGAAGGAATCTTAAATAAAAGAAGTTATTTATATTTTTTATTGAACCTTAGGATAGATGATTTAAATGTGAAGGTAGCGTGGTCACAATATTTTGAGTTTTATATAAAGAAGATGTTTTGTTTGGAAATTGTTTGAATATATGAAGTTAAATGTTATCTGAGTTTTACTTAATAGGTATTTGTTTGAAAACATTTTGAATTGAAGACTTTTTATAAAAATTCAATTTAGTGAAGGATAATGTTTGATATGGAGATTTGTTGTATAGTAAGTAATGAAAGTTAGAATACTTGAATTAAATCAAATTAGTTGAAGTTATTATTATTATATAACAAAATAGTCTATGATAAACTTAAGAACGGTAGAAAAAGAACTCAGTTTGAAACCAATTGGATTAGTTTTATATTCTGTAAAAAAATTTAAGTTTGCAGAGTCGCTATCTAGGCTAGCAAAACTCTTGTTAAACGGAATTCATTTAACTAAAAACTCGAGAGCTATGGTCATTAGGCAAGCCAAGTTTCATTAAGCAAAATTCATATAATTGAAAAATTGAAAATTTTGTTTATTGGGCAAGAGGTCTTTTATGAAAAACCCCTAGTGGTGTGGTCAGTTGAGCAAATATTTTGCTTGTTGGACAACTAAAAGTTGTTAGTTGTATTTATGTCTTTGGTTGGGCAAACAAAATGCTGGCTAGACCAAATTGTAACATGTGCTTAATTCACTGGACGAATTAGGTGTTGGCTGGGCCAGAGAGTGTTATATAATTTAATAAACTTGTTTAAAATGTTTCTAAATGTTAAAATTGTTTTAGCTTTCATCAAATTATCATATTCTTGATCAATATATTGGGTTGAATGATATTAAATGTGGTAATGATGAAAAACTATTTATTTTAAATAAAATAAATATTAAATTATAGATTTAATTAATTTTGTGCTTTTATTTAAATTAGTTATATTTTGTAACATGTAACTTGGATAAATTAAGGTCATACATTTAGAATAATGTATAAATTATTGTTTGATTTACATATTATGTATTGACACCTATGTAATAATAGAGATCTCCTAAATTTATTGATGATTTAAGTCACATAAACTAAGGTATAAGGTGATAAGAAACTAAAGGAAAAGTTTTTACATATCGTGACCATATGTACCTACACTATTTGGATTATAATAAACTTACCTTCTTTTTTCTTATGTCCACTTGTAAATGTAAGTCTTAGGTATTGGATCATATGTTAGTTTTTAGTAGAACATACTTAATACTAGTTTTCTAAAAATTTCAATTGATATTTCGTTTATTGAATATTCTTGTGTATATATCCATGTGTGATTATATGGTTGTTATATTTTGATATTGGAATGAAATTAAATTATTGTGGTTTGTACATTAATATTATATGTTTATCTTTGATTGAAAAAAAAAATACTAGATTATTTATGAATTACTAATTTAATTATCTCTTTATTATATATATATATATCTATTTTGGTATAAGAGCGATAATTGAAAGGAAATAAATTTTTTTATTTTTTATTCTCTTTTCATAAATAATTTTATTTATGCATATATGATATGTATGATTAAATTTATATTTTGGACTACTACAACATGTCAAAAGTTGAAATTCCAAAAAGAGTAACTTTTTGGTGAGACTTTTACGATTTTTTTTTTATTTTTTTTGTTAAGTTTCAATCTTTTGTACTAGTAATGTGACTAATTATCGCTTTAAAATTTACTCACGTATAAAATTTGTTGTTTCTTTCTAAAAATGTATTTTGTAAAAAATCAAACTTATATTCTCTTTTACCACAAAAAAACAAAACTCTTCTGCTTTTTGTTTTTATATTAGAGCGTGAAAAAATATTGAGTACTACAATTTGTCGAGAGTGATTTCGTGTATTTATAAACACAAATTTTTAATTAATTATGGGACAGTGAAATTTTTAATTAATTATGAGACAATGAAATTTTTAATTAATATAGTATTTGGTTTTGGGGTATAGTTTTGTTTCTTTCATTTTTAATATAATAAAAGCTTCTCGCACTGCCTATTATCCTAGAATTTTAACATAGTTCATAATTAAAATTATTTAATATATTTTACTTATATTCACTTTTTTTAATTAATTTTACCTAATTTTAAAACTGAGTTCTCAAGCATTTCGTCTAAGTTGGCTTTTAATTTGTTTATATATTTTATGTTGTTTTCACATGTAGAAAAGGATGTTGTCTTTTCTCTGTTTGTTCATGTTGGATTGGGCAACAAGTCTTTTGATTTGGCTTTTCCTTGTGTTGCTTTGACTTATTATCTCCCTTTTCATAACCTTTTTCGGGGAACTTGGAGACGTTTTTTATTAAACGTGAGAATAATTTTGGTCAAGAAGTTAAGAATTATTTTCTAATATATTAAACTTTATTTAAGGGTTAAAAAAATTTCATTAATTTTTCAGTACACTGAAATTGAACTCTTAATCATATAGTTAGTTAAGGAGCTGCATTTACATGTGTGGTTTTATATATAAACATGAATATTTGTTACCCTAAAATCTTAACGATACTTGATGAGTAAGGTTTTCTGTAAATAAGTTTGAGTTTCTTGTATCAACAATGATTTGTTGGAGTTTTGTTTGAATAGTTAGAATTTCAGGAAAGTTATCCTTATACATTATGACAAATTGAGTGTATTTTAAATATAATATAATGTTGAGATTTATAAGGTGTTATGAGTTATTTCAGTTATGGATTATTTTGGATTTACTTAATGCCCATATGTGTGTGTTGGAATAGAAAACCTTTCCAAATTGACGTTTTGAAACTTGGTAAAAGAATTGAATGTAGTTGAAATTGTCTTATGTTTGAATTGAGTATTAATATGTAGAATTAGAAATCTTATGTGTGTGAGAACTACATTGATTTTTGAACTAGATAATAACTTTCAAGGATTGAAATAAGTACTATTAGTAATTATACTGGACAAATTATCTTTTTGTTTAGTTTAAATTTTTATTTTAAATTTGTTAGGATTGTTGCATCGATTAAGATTGAATATAGATAGGTTCTTTTATGAATGAAGAATGTTACTTTTGGTTGGTGATGTTAATATCGACTGATTTATTTTTGGTTGGTAATGTTATATACTCTTTTTTCATTAGTTTATTAAATTGTGAATATTGAAAGGTCATAACTATTTTGAATGGATATACTTTTAGAATGAGTGCAAAATCATTTTTTTATATTGTTTAAAACATCTTAGGAGGATTAAAAATTATATTTTTTTTTACATTTTTTTAAAACATGTTTGAAGGATTAAAAATTATATAAATATATTCATGCATCAATAATGAATGGTAATGTTATTGTTTATGTAATTCTCACTCAACAAAAAATAATATATAAATAAAAAATGTAAAGGTATATATCTTGAATAAAGAACCACAATTCAGGAGAGAAAAGTAATATAATTTGAGCATATATGTAAAATTTTATATATGGAAATTATTATATATGTATACTAAGTTCATGTTTGGTGATGTGAATTTTGTTCGGATGAAAAGAAATATTTCTTATCAATTTTCTGAAAAATTAAAAAAAATCAATTATTTAGTTTAAGTTGGATTCTATTGTTTTTTTATTTCCTCTTATTTTAAAAAAAGTATAAAAATATAATCTTTTATTTTGCTATCTTTCTCTCTTATTTTCATTTTAAAATAAATTAAAAAAAATATGATTTGAGTTTTTATTCATTTTATCATTGTAGAAAAATATAAAAAAAAAATATATGTAGATCATGTTGTCATTTACTTTGTCATTTCGATTTTAGAAATTAAAATTAAATAAATTTTCGTCCCATTTTATTTATATGAATTGAAAAAAAACAAAAAAATTAGTAAATAATAGAAAAGAAAAAAAAAAGAAAATTTGTTTCATTCTAAAAAAACTGAAAAAAAAATTGGTGTTTATAATTAAAGCCCAACCCATCAAGCTTTTAAACAAAAAAAAAATAGCTTCTACTTCTCACACCCGTATTTTGCCTTATTCGCACTCCCTTTCACCACCCCCTCTTTTGGGCCAATCCATATCATTTCTTCGTCGTTTGATATTTCCTACACCTCTTCATCGCTACATATATCCCTTCCACATGTTCATCTAAATTCATAACTACACCGTTTTGTATTTTTTTTTTAATTGAAATTACTTAGAAATAAAAGATAATTAATTTTTGTAATAGTATTGGATTTGAATTACACTTTTTTCAATTAAAATTAATTTAAAATAAAAAGAGAATTCATTCCTGTAACAAAATTAGATTCTTGAGTTAGTAATAAAGCACACTTAATAGAAAATTAATTAAAAAAAAGTTCTGAAGGAGTGAAAAGGGGAAGAAACTGTTTAAAAGGATGGGAATCGGGTCATTCTAGGCGACAAACTCAATTCACAACTTATAGATTTCTTTTTTTTCTTTTTTTCTCAAAGTGTGAACTCGAAGAACAAGGCATGAGAAAGAAGAATAGGAATTTCTAAAGCAACAAGGAAAAGAGCAGCAGTTAAGTTTTAAAGAAGGTATAAATTCCTATTATTAAGGCTTGATGCTATATGAATTTCCATGCATGCTTGGTTCTATTGTTTTTTCTTTATTCACTACCATAACAAAACTGCAAAACAGAAAGTTTGAAATGTGAAATGTTTAAGTTCCAATAACTTCAAAACAGAAAGCTTGAGCCTTACCTACACTCCCATGTCACCGTGACCAGTTAAAGAAGTCGCTACCACTGGAATTCCAAATTTTTTGTCATCTCCTCGATCACCTCTCAATCACACTGAGATTGAGATTAACCCTAATGCCTACACACTGTTGTGATTGGGATTTTGATTCCAATTCAAATGGCCTCTTCATGAAATTTTCTTCCAAGAACCTTTCCGAATGCCTTTTTATCGAGCCTACCTAAGTGCTTTTTACCAAGTTGAATTGAGTGCGTCTTTTACCACACTATCCAAAGTGCGTCTTTTATCAAACTGAATTGAGTATCGTTTATCAAGCCAATCCAAGTGCCTTTTGCCAAGACGACCCAAGTGCCTTGTATCAAGCTGAACCGAATGATTTTTTACCAGGTCAATTCGAGTGTGCCTTTTACCAAGTCAACCCAAGTGTCTTTTACCAAACTGAAATGAGTGTACCTTTTATCAAGACGAACCGAATATGTCTTTTATCAAGTCGACCCAAATGCCTTTCAACGAGCCGAATCGAGTGTTACCACTTGTTACCAAGCTGAACTGAGTAACACTTATGAAATCCTATACTGCACCCTCACATTCACTCTCTTGCCCAATTTATTATTATTATTTTTTTGTTTTGTTAAAAAGTTTTGGACCCATTAAGTTTAGGTTTTTAATTTTTGTTACAAACACTTATTTTTTACCCCCGCACCAATTCTTCTTGTGCTTTATTATAAAATAATTTCAATTAGATATTGAAATAACCGGCAACTTGATTTTTTAAAATATTCGCCTTTGGTTCATAGAAGTACTAAGTATGGTCGTTCGCACCTCCTAGTACTTTTACCAACGAATCATAAAAATATCAAATTTTTAAAGTAAAAATATATAAAATAGAATTTAAATATTCATGATCATGCATGTTGTCCCGTATCTAAATTTTACTGAAAATAACTTTTTAAATTAAAAAAATAAATAAAAATATTATTTTCTTGTACTTTATTTTAAAATAATTCGATTAGATATTCAGATGACCGTACACATCCAGCGATATCTAACACAAAAATTTTATTAAAATAAATACATGAAAATATTTTTAATTCATATGAGTATTAAGCACTCTCCTTGGCACCTCCTTATGCTCCTAATGAATCATAAATATAAAAAATATCAAAATTTCCAAAAATATAAAAAATATCAAATTTCAAAAATTAGAAAATATAAATTTTTCAAAATTAAAAAATATCAAACATCCCAACAAACAATTCTTATACAGAACTACGTAAACCCTGATTTTTCATAATTGATAAAAATATGTAGGAGTAAGGTCAATCCTTATCAGGCTCCAAAATAAAAAAATCAAATATTTTCCCTGTTTTCATTTTCATTTTTGTTTTCTTTTTGAAAAATAAACATTTTGAAAAATCACACTCATTTTACTCCTTTAATTAAAGGTATCGTATTTGGACGAACGTTGTGTGGGTGCTAATGCCTTCTCCACGTAACTGGCTCGTGGACCCTAAATCCAATTCGCAGACAATTGCCTTATTTTCAGTTTTTTCACAATTTTTTTCATAATAAACTATAGTGTCGACTTCTTCTCTCTTTTTTAAAATTACTTTCTCTTTGGATCTGCTCCCGTTCTGATCTCGGTTGCGATAATATAAAATTTTGGGAGCTGATTTTTAAGTACTAAAGCTTTATTATTAAAGAAAGTTCATAGTTTTTATATGAGAAGAGCATGATTTGAGAAGTATTGTGTGGAAGATCTCTAAAGTAAGGAACGGTGTGGAAGTCCTTAGTTACATAACAAGTAGAAAGAATAAAATTTAATATAAAATTTTACATAAAATATTGATGTTTTGAAAATTGATTTATTAATTAATTTATTAAATAAATATGCTTATTGAAAATTTTATGTGTATAATGACTTTTTTAGAAATAATTATATTTATTATGTTTGATTTATGACTTACCATGATTTTCATTGTTGATGACGACTATAATGATAATGTAAATAAATTACCTAGGGAGCGTGTTACAATACAGAGGAATAAAAATTATAATTTAGAGAATATATATTTTAATTTTTGAAGAATTTTATATTATAAAATAATTTTAATTTATGTAAACGGTAATCACCACAGAGAGATCTCTCCTTGAAAATGTTTGGGTTTAAATAATTTTGAACAACATATTCTAGATTATGTTTCATATTTGATAATATTTGGTTCAGGATATTTATTTTGAGAAAATTTTCTCATGAAAAAAAGGTATGCTTATTGTGCTTGATAGATAAAAATATAATAATTAACTAATGAAAATAGTGGGATCTTATAAATGATCTTTTGGAGTATAAACTAACGCTATTATGAATCTTATACACGTTTAAAGAATTGAAAAATATTTAATACATATATGGAGCTCATTTTGCTTTCACACATGATTAGACTCTAGAAGATGATTTTTCTAAACTGAAAATTATCCGTACTCAATTTCGTCCGAATAAAAAATAAATAATAATAATAATTTTATTTATGTTTGCACTTTTTTGATAAAAAAAATAAAATTTAGAAAAATATAAAAAAATAAAAAATATGAATAATAATAAATAAAGAAAAAATAATAATATACAAAAATAATAAAAAATAATAATAATATAAAATAAAAAATAAAAGAAAATGATAAATAAAAGGAAATAATAATAATAATGATAATAAAAAAGGAAAAATGAAAAAAAAGAAAAAAAAGAAAAAAAGAAAAAAAGGGAAACATAAAATTGAAAGAAAAGAAGCATGGCCACGTGGCACGTTCCCATTGGCATTGACATTGTTCACGTTCTTTATCATATAGATTTGGCAACCGGAACTCAAACCGACAAAGATGAATGGGCATCCACAATGCCTATATAACGGCTATTCATCTACAGAAATGGGGAGGGGCGCGGGGTTTACGAATTTTAATAAAATTCGAAAAACGCCTGGAAAGAGAGAGTAGAGACGTGGTTTGGTAAGAGAGAGGAAGGAAAGCTTGTCGGAGTAGCACCTGTATCGCTTTTGTTCAGTGATTTTTCGCGCTTCAACAGGTAAATACTTTCGTTCCAATACTTCTGCCATTTAAATCACACGTTGTTCTGCATTTCCCCATCACGTTTTATGCTTCACGCTACTACTCATCTTCTTCTGCACTTGAAATTACACCGGCCACCCCTGGTTTTTGCATAGCAAGACTTAATCTTGTGTTCTAATTGTTAAGTGAGCATGCACACGAGTTATAATGTTCATTTGGATGTTTTTGATGGAGTAAAACGCGCCTCCGATCCTCGCCGTAGTGACACTCAAGCAACAAATTTCACTCCTCAAGCCACCAATTTGACATTTTGAGTGAGGAAGAGGTTCACTTGTCTCTTTACTCTAGAAAAATTATGTTTATGTGAGAACATCTCATTCAAGAAACCATTCTCTTTTATGAAATATCCCTTCTTGCTTTACATGAAATTAAATGAATATATATTGTTATAGATTGTAGTTTATATAATAAGGTGAGTTGATATATGATTGTTGATAATGTGTTATGATGGTTTTAAGATGATATTGTGTATATGAATTTAGCATATTTTCATGATGTTATATATATATGATATGGTGTTCTAAATTCCAATTTTGTCTAAGTAAATAAAATTATCCAAAATATAAAATAATATAAAATTAAAATAAAAAATAAGTGTTAAGTTGGTCATGTCACATTCTCTCTTTTTTTCTGTCTTTTCTGTTCTGATGTCCATTAATAATGTGGATATTAATTGAAAATGAACTCAAGCATTATAGAAATATTAGAAATTTGAATAGTAGATTTGATTATTATTCTGATGATTCTGCTTAATAGTGATTAAATGATAATGATTTTTAATTAAATGTTGATTGTCTAGTAATTGGTGTGTTCTTCTTGAATTGTTTTGCTCATCTTTTTTATTTTAAACGGTTAATGTTCTAAAATAATAATTAAATTTTTTTACATTAGATGATTTGTTTTATTTTTCGAAAAGTAGAAAAAATATAAATATATATTTCAAAATAATAATAATAATAACATTAATATTAAAATAAAACAAAAAAATATTTAAGTATCTATTTCTATTGTTGTGTTATTTAGGTTGCTTTAAATAAATATAAAAATAAAAAAACAATAAAGAAAAATCAATTAAAAAATAATAAAATATTTCAGCCACATTATCTCCAATATTCCTCATTTATTTCTCATTCCCCATATTCATTTATTTTGGTATTTTGGAATTTTATTATATGTATGAAAGGTTATGATGACATATATGTTCTGGTTGACAGTTCACAAATTATAATTAAATATAAATAATTAGAAATTAATAGATTTAAAATTTGAATTAAGAGTGGGCTGACTGAAATTAGTATAAATATATGTAAGCAAGTGGATGCACACAAAAAACACAGAGACAACAAGAATTACAGTGCTGAACAAAATTAGTGGGCATCCAGAGTCATCAGAGGGCAGAAGGAGAAAAAGTTCGAAGTTCTTGACTAGTGCTTCAAAGAGTAAGTTAAGTTCAATCATTTTTTTTGTATGTGTTGTATATAATGTGATTATTTTGATTGCTCATTTGATTTTTTTATTGTCCTATTATTCAATCCTTATTGCTTTGATTGCTTTGATTCATTTTTTTTAAATGAGTATAATGAAACATAAGACACTCTCAAAAGTTATTGATGAAAGGAAAAACATGTTGTTTGAGGATCTTCACTGATATATTTTGATTGCTCACTTCTTGATTTCTTTATGTAATATGATTGTGTTATTTGAGAGTTACTACAATATTTTGATATTCAGCCCTTATATTGCTTTGATTCGTTTAGAAATATATATAAAAAATACAAAGACTTTTTTAATTTTTCAAGCAGAAATATAAAGTTTTTCTAAAAATTTAATGAATTATTAATTTTTGGGGAAAAAGTAAAAAAAATAATAATAAAATGATATTGTTTTTGTGAAACAATTTTCAAAAATCATAAAAAGATAAAAATTTTCAAAAAAAGGAAAAAATGTAAAAGTTTATAAACAACTTTAAAAATCTTTGGAAAAATAAAAAATAAAAATTTTCAAAAAAATTAAAGAATATAAAAAATAAAAAGTATAAAACATTACTTAATTTTTGGAAAAAATAAAAATATAAACATAATAATGATAATGAGAAAATTGATAAACAAAACATGTTGGGCTTAATATTTTTACTACAGCTAATTATAATATTAATTATTTTATTTCTATGTCATTTGTATTTATTATTTAAATTAATTATTTAGTTTGTTATTCAATATTTGGTAAAAAAAAGAAAATATATACTAAAGTTTTGAACAAAGGAGTAGGATGTGGTACTTGTGCTCCATGCCACATAAATAATGAATATTATTAAGTTTTCTAATTTTAATTATGTTTATATATATATTTTTGTATTTTTTTACTTTTCCTTTAACAGAAATTAAAGTAGGTTAGGTATAAAGATTAAAAAAAATATTTTTATTAACAAACTTAAAAAAAATAAAAAAAATACTATATTCCAAATAGTTTTAAAAATAATAATAAACAAAACATTTTTTTAAAATAATAAAAATATTTAATTTCAATAAAAAATATGAAAAACAGTTTTAAAAATAAAAAATATATATAAAACAGTTTTAATTTTTTTTTATGAAAGGGAAACATGTTGTTTAAGGATCTTTAATTGATATATTTTGATTGCTAACTTGATTTCTTTATTTCTTATGTAATATGATTGTCTTGTTTGAGAGTTACTACAATATCTTAATATTCAACCAAATATTTAACCCTTATTGTTTTGATTCGTTTAGAAATAAATATAAAAAATACAATATCTTTTTAATTTCTCAAGCAGAATATAAAATTTTCCTAAGAATTATTAATTTTTTGGGAAAAAATAAAAAAATAATAAAATGGTGTTGTTTTTGTGAAACAATTTTCGAAAATCATAAAATGGTAAAAATTTTCAGAAAAAAAATGTAAAAGTTTTTAAACAACTTTAAAAATTGTTGAAAAAATAAATATTTTTCAAAAATAAAAAGTAAAATTTTCAAAAAAATTAAAGAATATAAAACATTTTTCAAAAATAAAAAGTACAAAACATTACTTAATTTTGTGGAAAAATAAAAATGTAAACATAATAATAATAATGATAATTTGAAAATTGATAAAAAAATGTTTTGGGCTTAATATTAATTATTTTATCTCTATACCATTTGTATTTATTATTTAAATCAATTATTTAGTTTTTTATTTAATATTTCGTAAAAAAGAAAGAAATATATACGGAAGTTATAAACAAATGGATAACATGTGGTACTGGTACTCCATCCCACATAAATAATGAATATTAAAGTTTTTAATTTTAATTATGTTTATATGTATACTTGTATTCGTTTTCCTTTTCTTTAACTGAAATAAAAGTAGGTTAAGTATAAGGATTAAAAAAATATTTTTATTAACAAACTCTAAAATAAAACATTATATTCCAAATAGTTTTAAAAATAATTAAAAAATAATAATAAACAAAGCATTTTTAAAAAGTAATAAAAATATTTAATTTCAATAAAAAATATGAAAAACAGTTTTTAAAAAAAAGAATATGAAACAGTTTTAATTTTTCTAAACAGTATAAACAAATCAGTTTTGAAAATTAAAAATATAAAACAGATTTTTAAAAATAAAAAAATATATAAAAAACATAGTTTTTCAAAATAAAAAATAAATAATAAAAAATATAAAATTTTCACAAAATTAAAATATCAAATATCATCAAACAAAATTTCAAAATAAAACGTGTATCCTGATTTTCTAACATGTATAGAGATATATACTACCAAGGTCAAGTCTAGGTCTAAGTAAAAATAATAAAATATTTTCTTTGGTCTAAATAAAAATAATAAAATATTTTCTTTGTTTATTTGTTTTGTATTTGTAGGCATTCTTATAAATATACTTGTTTGTTTTTATTATTTGCTGTGATTATTATTTTATCTGAGAAAAAATAATATTTTAATAAAACAATACTTATTTCTATCTATTTGATTGAAGATACGGTCTTAGGTCTTAGGTGGACGTTGTGGGTGCTAATACCTTCTCCGTACATAACCGACTATTGAATCTTTGAATCTGGTTCGGAGATATTTTTATTTTTAATTTTT
>Ga0099824_1004445_pt1 | contig 20182 bp, 13 predicted proteins | sample SiratrowhiteBW_FD_76837 | JGI IMG/M metagenome (GOLD analysis project Ga0099824, IMG submission 76837) | Root nodule microbial communities of legume samples collected from California, USA - Siratro white BW | ecosystem: Host-associated > Plants > Roots > Nodule | place: USA: California... | reverse complement strand
ATAAAAGAAAATGGATTAGTTGTATCAGCAAAAAAGATAAAAATATTTCAAACAAAAATAAGATTTTTAGGATATGAAATATATCAAGGAACTATTACACCAATACAAAGATCATTAGAATTTATAGAAAATTTTCCAGACGAAATTAAAGAAAAACAACAATTATAGAGATTCTTAGGACGTGTTAATTATATAACAGACTTTATTCCAAACATTAGAATTATTTGTGCACCATTATGTTCAAGACTTAGAAAAAATCCATCACCATAGAATGAAAACATGACCTCAGCCATAAGACAAATTAAAACCTTAGTAAAGAAATTGCCATGTTTAGGTATTCCAGACCCTTCAACCTTCCTAATAGTCGAGACCGATGCTTCAGAATTAGGATATGGGGAGATTTTAAAACAAAAAATTTCTCATGATTCAAAAGAACAAATTGTCAGATATCATTCTGGAATCTAGCATGCATCACAACAAAAGTATTCTACCATTAAAAAAGAAATTCTTTCAATAGTTTTATGTTTACAAAAGTTTCAAGATGATTTATTCAACAAAAAGTTTTTAATAAGAACTGATTGTAAAGCTACACCCAGTGTTTTGACAAAAGATGTTCAAAACTTAGTTTCAAAGCATATTTTTGCCAGATGGCAAGCATTATTATCATGTTTTGATTTTGACATAGAACATATAAAAGGAGAGAAAAATTTCCTTTCGAATTTTTTAACGAGAGAATTTTTACAGGCATCATCATGAGTGGTAAAACAGTGTCAAAAGATCATTACGGTCCCCCACTGGGATCAAATAAAGCTCAAACTTCCATAAATACTGGTAAAAGTCATCATGATGCATCTTCATTACTGTTAAGGCCTCAGGTACCTCATAAACCCACAGTAGCTGATGTTGTGAAGAATCCCAATCCATCAACTTCCACAAATAGATACACCCCATTACAATATACCAATATCCTCATTGGCCCAAAAGACTTTACAGCCAATACTTCTAAATTAGCCACTCTCCATAACCCTTCAACCATAAATCCTCAAACCACTCCAGCCACCATAGAAAATTACATAAATAAACTAGAAACATTACCCATCATTACCCTAGAAAAATAATGGATAAAAGAAACCCCCACTAAAACTGCCGAAGCCATGTTTCCTCAAGATTTCCATTATCCACCCATAGACACTACCAAGACTCGTATCTTTTATGAGTTCATATTAGTTGATACAGATTCTGTTGAAATATCACATACCCAAGATAATAATGGCCACATTATGTATTCAAAAATAAAAATAATACAGGTCATAACTCCACAGGAGTGGAATAAACCATTACATGGGAAAAAATCATTTTCAAGAAGCTTCAACCCTCAGCATTATTCATATTATGATTACATTGATGCTTGGAGTCATATCTTATATTTTATCCCAAAAAAACATTCATGGTTTATATGGTTTAAAAAGGGAATCCCATTAAAATTTCCAAAGTGGTTCATAAAATGGTTCGTGGACTTCGGACCGTTGCCCTCAATATTCCCAGCTGAGATAAAAGAGGTATACACGTACTTCCGAGAACATTCAACATTTGTACCAGGCTATAGACTCATATCATTCGTGGCTTCTCAATGCATTACTTGGATTGTGGCATGGGATTATGCAATAACCCAGCCATATGAAGGAGTTGAAATAAAATCATTATCAAGAAGAATCAGAATCAAATGGTGGAGAAAATTCAACACCAAATTAGTACAAAAAGAAAAAATAAAAGAATGGTTACAAATTACTCAGGCACAAACTGAAGAACATCCACAAAGGATAAATGAAGAATCATTATTTCTATCAGAAAAACAGAGAGTGATGGCAGCCCTTGCATCTGCCAGCTTAAAAGAAGAATTTGAAAGGACATTAAAAATACAACCTCCATACATGGATCCAATGAAGACAGTTCAGAAACAGAATCATCACCATCTAGTCCGTATCCTCATTTGGATGACTTGTAAGAAAAAATCTCATAAAGCATGAGGAGACATAAAACATAAAGAGACATAAAGCATGAGGAGACATAAAGCATGAAGAGACATAAAGCAAGAAGAGACATAAAGCATGAAGAGACATAAAACATGAAGAGACATAAAGGATGATGACTCATAAAAGCTATTTGTCATTACATGTATTATTGTCAAAAATGTAATCATTAGGTTAGATATTTCTATATGTAATTATTAAGATGTAGATAATGAATGTTGTCTTGTAGTCAAGTAGTTTTCTATATAAGGAAGCCTTCCCTAGTGTTGGAGGCAAGGTGTCTTAGAGAGTATTCAAAGAGTCTAAGAGTGTTTTACTAGAGTGTGCTTTGTAACGTGTTTTCATCAATAAAAGCTTTCATGTGATGTTTTTCAAGACTTGCATCCTCTTTGTAAGTTTTCATTACTTATCTTCTGTTTTCATTACTCATCTTCTCATTATTCATCTTATCGATCCTGCATTACTGGTACAGAGTCTTAGTATTCTGATATTCATGCTTTTATCATAAACTGTTTTTTATATTTGGTTTTTCTGGGAGGAAGTAAAGCTATGAATATGGATCCAAACCCAGATAATGTCTTTCTCCTACATAATGGACCCAATGATCTTAGAACATAAATAATATAAAAACAAAAATAATATAAGTATATTTGAAAAATATTTTCATTAAATTTGTTTATGGTATAATTTTCATGCTTGTAGTTGATTTTAGAATCAATCACTTTATGTTTTATGTTTATATAGAAGACATTGAGTTGGACATTTTGTTATGTTTATATTGATTTTTAACAACTATATCATTATCAAATACATATTACTTTTAAAGGTATAAAAAATAAATTTATAGGCTACTTGAAATTACAAGTTACCTTTAATAATCTTTAGCATGTGATATGTAAAAACTTTAGTATATAATAAATATAAGATAAAAGTTTTTTTTTATAATAGAAACACTTAAATATAACATATGTTAGAATGTTGATAAAAATATAATGTACTTTATTAAGTTTACCTAACTATATTTATAATCATCAAAACCTTTTACTAAAATATGGTCTAATGCTTCCAAACATATATTAAATTATTGAGGTCTTAAAGTTGTTCAAATATTATCACACACGTTTTAGCAATCCACTGATGAATAGGAAGATCTATCTTCTTTTAAAACTTCTCAAAAATATCTTGTCAGAATATTCTATTGAGCAAGGTGCTATCATTTGTTGTATTGTTGCCTATGTCCTTGATTATCTTTGAAAGGTTGATGTAAAGAATGTCTCAAAGCTTAAAGGTAATACCTACCATTAGATGATAAATGAAAAACCTATTCAATCATATAATTCTTACGTCAAAAATGGTCTACATATGTATTATCAAATCTTTGACTTTGACACTTAACTTTTAAAAAGAGGAAAATATTTTTCCTAAAAAACCAGTTAATCAAACGGAAAACAGTTAACAAGAATTTGTTTTTTTAAAAGACAACATCTTTAGATTTAATTAAGAAAAAGAAAGAATCTTCTCAAAATTAGTAAAAAATCATATAAATAAAATCGAACATAAATACATGCACATATATATATATATATATATATATATATATATATATATATATATATATATATATATAAAATATAGTATAGATAATATGAGAAGAGCGTCATATATTTTTTTCTGGCAAATGTAAGTCGTTAAATTAATTAAATAATGTATTTTTTCTTTCAAAATCAATGATAGTTACACGTTGTTTAGTCTTGAAGAAAGAAATACAAGGTGAATAGATAAAAGTAAGTTGAAAAGAAAAATGAATAATCAGCAAAGTTTAATGTTTGGTTATTTAGCTGTGTCGAAATATATATATATATATATATATATATATATAAGGCATACGGAAAAAAATATGCTTTTAATTATGTAATTTGATAAATTTAATACGAGATAAATTATTTAAATAATATAACTACCCACTTACTTTATGTTCAAACATATAGTAGAATAATATTTTTCTTGCTTTTATTAATTTTCTTCGATCCTCTTCACCTAACGAATGTGTACAATAATTCTAAGAAAAAGGAAAGAGTATGAGGGAATGATCGGACTCACGTGGCGAGGGAACATTTCTCCTCTACTTCATCTTCCCATTAACTTGGCAGACAGAAATAAGAGATTATAATATTTTCTATGCTTTGCACGCGGACAATACTTTATCACATTTGTCCAACGTACATGTCTACCTAAAGCACATAAATATTTCTCCTACACGCTGCAGTCAAATCCCTCGTGCCATTTTAATAGAGAAACTTTTTTTTCACTAAAATTATGTAACTTTTTTCGTAAATTATTAAAATGAGAAAAAAAAATTACTACAGGTAAATCGTCATTAAGAAGGATGACTTTAGTAAACTTATTATTAAATTATTTGAACTGAAGTGATAATTAATATTGATGAATTTAGATATATTTTCTTAACCGAAATTATTCACTTAAAAAAAATATAACATAAGTTATAAATAATGATAATTACTTTAGCTTAAATAATTAAAATAGAAATTGTCATAATTTTAATCATTTTTTATATTAAAATTGTGATATTAAAATATAACTGATGTTAAATCATTTTTTTTTACTAAAATTATATATCAGACGACTTATTAAAAATATAATAAAAATATTTTTTACTTATTTTATAATTTATGAAAAATATTACCTCATTATAATACATAAACCAAAAATAAAAGCGTAAAACTTCTCAACCACAGTATAAAGAAGATTTCAAATAACAGAGACATTGGAACGCAAATTCAATGAAGATTCATTGGGTTGCTAACATTTATGAATTAGAGTCAAAAGTTTCGCATTCTTCAAATCTGACAAGCTGACTGTACGATATTTTTCTTTTTTTTTTTTTCATTTTCTTTACCCATATCAACAAATCATTCTCGGTTGAATAAAGTTCATATTTTTAAAAGAAATAAAAGTCTAAAGTTAAAGCCATGTGAGTGAAAAAACATCTTTGTGAATTTATTCGTGTCCAAAGGGTAATTTAAGCTGACATTATATAATTATCAAGAAATATCTTTTACAGTTTAGGTGCCAGCAAAATACTTTTCATCCACACCTTGGTTACTCTTGTAATTCAACAATCATAAACGAATTACTTTTTAGAATAATTATAAGAAAATGAAATGTGAAGCTTATGACTATTAAATTATTCCAACATTAACTTGATTTGTAATCATAGATTTAGTGTTTCGATGTAACAGGAAGAGAAACGTAACAAAATATGTATCATTATTATTATATATATATATATATTTGTATGTATGGTTGGAGTGGTAGAGTAGGGAAGTATGGGTTGTTACAGAATTGAGCTAGTAGGCATATTGTTATTCATGCTTTTGGTTGGAAATGCAGAAGGGTGGGGAAGAGAAGGGCATGCCATTGTTTGCAAGATTGCTCAGGTTCCTAGATTCTTGTTTTTCTCTTCTCTGTATGTTGTGTTCGAACGTTCAATTTAGTGTACCCAACATTTTTCTTTTGGTTGAAATTTGATTTTGTCAGGCTCGCCTCAGTACTGCAGCTGCAGAAGGTGTGAGCAAATTGTTGCCGAAATCTGCAGAAAATGAATTGGCTAGCCAGTGTTCGTGGCCAGATGCGGTGAGGAAGGAGTTTCCTTGGTCTTCTGCCTTGCACTTTGCTGATACTCCCGACACCGTTTGCAGTTACGATCACACCAGTATGTTGCTTTCTTCTCAGTCCCAAATATTTTGTTCTTTCATCAACCTTAGAACATCTAAAAACTTACAAGGAAATTGCTTTTATTTTTCTGTGTCATGAATATAGCTACGGGGATTTGCATTTGTAAAACTAAAATTTCATGCAAGTTCTTACTAAATATCTCAACAAATAATATTATGTCTAAGAATATGACGAGACCCTACGTGGATAAAAAATAATGTAAATGGATTTAGTAAGTTAAACTTAAACTAACTTATTAATATAATATTAAAGTATATTTTAGGTTTATTAATTTATTGTGTTATCTATTAAGGAATCATTATCAAATTTATTAGAGATTCTACGTAAACTAGAAATAAGATTAATTCGTGATATATAAGTGAGGACAATTCTTATCTCAGTTTAATAAAGTTGAGTTAAGCTTAAACTCATTTTCTAATATGGTATCAGAATCTATTTTAGTAAAGTTTGATGAACCTATTCACCCACAAATATTTAGTCCCTACGTATAAGTTGAACAGTCTTAGCACGAGAGGAGTGTGTTGGATATCTCATATCAATTAGAGATAAGACCAATTCATAATATATAAGTAAGGGCAATCCTAAGTTTTATAAGCCGATTTTTTGAAGTTGAGTTAAGCTTAAACTCTCTTCTTAGTAAAATTACTCGATAGAGATCTCACGTCCACTTAAAATCTTTCAATAATTTATAAATAAAAATCTTTCAATAATTTATAAATAGGTGTAAACTTTATCTTATAAGCCGATTTTGTAAGATTGACTTAATTCACTTTTAATATGATATTTTGATAAGATTATTGGGTCTATCAGACCACTTCCTACATAAATAAGATAATTTATCTTTTATAAATTGTAGATAAAGTCATTTTATTAATTTTTGTTTTTACAAGCTACTATTTTTTTTTTTAAATTAAGTATCGAATAAGTTAAAAATTATAATTTATTGTTACATAAATGACGAAAAGTGATATATGTTATTTATTTTGGAACACGTATTACAGAATTTACCATAATATTGATAGTAATATCATAATAAACAAATTGATTATTATGATAAAAATAATAAAAGGGAACAAAATTTAAAAGTATTTTAATAATTAATTAAAAATTAAAAAAATAAGATGAAAAATAAATAACTTTGTTTTTCATGGCTAATTTTATAATTTATTAAGTATCTGAAAAAAATCATAGAATACTTAAAAACTGATGCAATTAAATGATTTGCCCATGACTTGTAAAAGTAATATTTAATCAAAGTTCTCATTAAATATCAAATAAATAGGTTTATGTTTGATAATTATGTTGGAATAATAGCAGTACTAATGTGTACTTGAACATGCAGGAGATTGTGTAGATCACAGTACAGGCCTTAAAAATCGATGTGTTGTGGCAGCGATTTCCAACTACACCAACCAGCTCCTCCAATATGGAACTAACACTGAATCTAATTGTAAACCCTTGTTTCAAATTAATCTTATATACCCACATCACTTCTCTTGTTTTCACACTAACAATTTTTGCTCATTATGTTAGATAACCTCACTGAAGCTCTTCTGTTCCTTTCTCATTTTATTGGAGACATCCATCAGGTAGATTTATATTTATATATACATCTATTCATTTCCAGACTTGTTTGAAATAAACTTCTTTCAGAAAAGAAAAAAAAAACTGAATTTCTTCGTTAGTTAACAAATTTTTACTTTTAATTCATAAAATTATTTTAACTTCAATTTCTTTTTTCTTTCTTACAAGAATATGTTCTCTCATCTGAATTAGTTTGTAATGACTATGTGCAGCCTCTACATTGTGGCTTTGTGTCAGACTTGGGTGGCAATACAATTAATGTTTCTTGGTACAACACAACGCAAAAGCTTCACCGTGTTAGTCAATTTCTTAGTTTCTTTGATCATACACATATGTTAACACTCCACTAATAGTATATCATGCACAGGTTTGGGATAGTAGCATAATTGAAACACAATTTGAAAAATTCGATGAGGATTTTGACGACTTGGTTGATGCAATTCAAACAAATATCACGGTATTGTATTTTGGTGTCTTCAAAATCTAATGATATTTTTTTTTTTTTTTGTTGAAGTTTTATGTTTTCTTCACTCTCACTTTCTTTAATAAATAGAAAGTATGGGCTGATGAAGTAGCAGATTGGGAGCACTGCAGTCATGATTACATACCATGCCCTGCCATGTACGTATGCCTCCATTTTTGTTAAAGCTTTTATTACAAATATTTTATAAAAATTGGCAAGAAATAACTTTTTTTATGAATAATTTCATGTAGATTTTTAAGATTAATGATTCTTCTTTTCATGCATGAGTTGAGTTTATTCAGCTTTTTAATCAATATATATGGGTCATTTTTCAGATATGCATCTGAAAGTGCAGAAGATGCCTGTAAATGGGCCTATAAAGATGTCAGCGAAGGTTCAGTGCTAGATGGTAAGCAATGAGAGTTTTGATGGTTATGAAAAATTTTCTCTAATTATCTTTTTTGTTCTAACTATAACATGAAAATGCACTCTGCAGATGAATACTTCTTCTCTCGTTTTCCGATAGTCAATTTGCGGTTAGCTCAAGGAGGAGTTCGTTTGGCTGCAACTCTTAATCGTATTTTTAAGGGAAAGTATGCAGCGATGATTTAGTGTGATTGGATCATGGTTATTGAAATCATTTGAACTATGAAACATTTTATGTTTATTTTGAATGGTGAATAAGATTTTATTAAGAACTTATTATTATGCTATAAAAATGTTAGCATTTTATAAAATAAAAAAAATCCGTATGTAGAGTCTAAAATGGATTGAGAAATGAGTATTAGTAACGGATTTCTGACACAAAAAAATTGTAACTGTGGTGTCAGTACAGTTATTTACAGAAGTTATTATATGGAAAAAAATTGTAGGTAACAGCTATAACAAATGCATATAGGTATACCAGGATATAAAATATTATACCAATATCACTTGGGATATTGATAAATCAATATGCAATGAGCTATGTACCAGATGTTTATCAATTATATTAACGATAGAATAGTCTGGTACATATAAAATAAGAGTATAATGAATTTAGTATAACAATTATTTATGTATTTTATTTGTGGTATGATAAAAGATTATAGTTTTCAAAATTTAATTTTGTTTGAAGTCATTAATGGTTAGAATAATTAAACAAGTGTGTTTGGGTTTTAGCAGTAGTTATGTGTATTAATTAAAAAAAATTGGTGTTAATTTGTTGTTAATATTAAAGAGAGTATTTTACCTTTTATTTTCTCCTTTCTAAGTTTAAAATTTAAGTGATTTCTTCAAGGTCAACGTCAATTTCTTCTATAATTTAAATACTGTAAAAATTAAACATGTGTCTCGTTACCTCAATCATTAATAGGATTGAATAAAGTTAATAGAATTAAAATTGTTATACTAGGATTTTAGTTTTCTTTTTATATTATACTAAAAATAAAATATATTAATTTTTATTATATTAATCCGACTGTTTACCCTTAAAATAATGAATTCATGTGATACTTATTACTTTCATATAATGTGAATAAAATTATCTAGTGGTAAAATCATGGATAATTATCACAAAGATTGTTCATATGAAAACTTCAAATGGTTATATAAAAATCTAACGCTGAGTTTATCAATAATTTATTTTTTCATTCGAAAATTAATTTTGATTTAATATCCAATTTTTTATATTCTTACATAATGAATATAATGCAAGATTAAGTTTTACCAATACATAGCTAAAATAAAGTTCTAAACATGACCAATTAAGTTGTATTAATATATTACTAAATAAATATTAAATTAACTTTTGTATAATATGTTACTAAAAAAATGAAATTAATTTTTAAATATTAGTGTTGATTACGACACCAAATCCAATAAGTTAAATGTAAAAAAAATTAAAAAGTTAGTTATTTTAAAATTTAGTTATTGATAGAGTTTTTTAATAAATAAATATTTATGTTACTATCATATTAATGAATATTAGGAGAGTTTTACTGAAGATTAGTAAAGTTTACTTAGTGTTAAACCTTAATAGAGTCGGTTTAACTACTCTAAAGTGATGCTAACTATTTTTAACTTTTTTTAATAAATAAAAATATTTATTTTAGTGTAAGATTAATAGTGATGCTAACTATTTTTAATCTTTTTTTAATAAATAAAAATATTTATTTTAGTGTAAGATTAATAGTGGCTTAGCCGAAAATAAATATGGTTAGTATCATTTTAATTAGAACTAATCTTATTTATTTTAGTATTTATATTTATTTAAGTTAGTCGTTTATTAGGTCAACACTAATATATATTTAATATTTATTTAAGTTAGTGTCAATTAAGCCAATGCTAATTTATATGTTATGAATTTGTGTTTTCGTAACAAGAATAAAAACCATAAATTATTTTTAATTTAAATGCCCAAATTTAAAGATGACAAATCTTCTTATTCACAATTTTGCTATCTCACTTTCTATATAAATCTCTTTATACACATCTTCTTCACTCACACTTATTTTTTTCATCCACACTCTTCTCCTTATCTCATTCATTCCCATTCATCTCCTTCATCCACTAAATATTTTTTTCTATTGTTTTGTATTTTATTTTGTTGGAGAAAAAGGCATTATAAGATAAATTTTGTACGTTAAAATTACTATCATTAGCGTCAGCCAAACCAATGCAAATTAAATTAATATTAATAATATAATTATTTATCGTGGATTTTAAAATAAACATACTTGACAAATGGCTTAGACAACACAAAGTTGCTTTAGTTAAAAATCAATTCAAAAATTAGTAATGAAATTAATGTTGCTGACATTACTTAGAATTTGCAAAAACTGGAAAAAACATAAGAGATGGTTGAATTGTGTTATTGAAATTAAGCACTTTTTGCAAATATCGTATGACAAAAATATTCAAATAATAATTTTATGTGTTAAGTGATCCAATGGTGATAGTTGCGTTTGTTGAAGTAAGTTAGACAAAGATGATGCATATCTAAGTAATTCGTTAATTATAACTCTATCTGATCAAGCTTACCAAATTTAACTTTAGTGCTTAATAAATTTAGTTGTTTAAATGTTTTAGTTGTACTTGTTCACTCAATAACTCTCCTTCTACATTAGTACATATATAAGTAATGAGAAATATAAAGAAGTAGAGACAAAGAGAAAGTGCACATAGTATTTTTATATTGGTTTCTTTGTCGCAATAGACTACCTACAATTCTCAATTAACACATTGAGTTCCACTAATAAGACTAATGTTACAAAGTACAAAACGAGTATTCTTTGAGCTTGTAGCCACCCTTGGCTAACTTCTTTAGTATTCTTAACCCAAGTTACTCCTGACTTAATGAGTATTCTTAGTATAAGACATTCCTGTCTTAATGAGTATTATTGGCACAAATCATCTCTATCTTAACGAGTATTCTTTCAACTCACAACCACTCTTGATTGATCCTGTTCAAGTATTCTTTTACAAGTTACTCCTGACCTAACGAATATTCTTTTAACTCACAGCCACTCATGGATGACCTTTTTCAAGTATGCTTTCACAAGTCACTCCTGACTTAAACGAGTATTCTTTGAACAACAATCACTCCTGACTAATAACTAAACAACCACTAGTGAATATTAAGAGTGTTCTTGTTTGTTCACTAAAATATTTTAGCAACGTTTTTCATTGTATCATATGATTTCTGTCTATCTTCTTCTTCTCAAATTGCTTTATATAGGCTCTTGAAGTAAGTGGTCGTTGAGAAACCGTTTATAGTAGTTGAACAACTTCAACTCTTTTGGGGTCCCTTTTGCGTCTAACGAGCTTATTTGAGTATGATGCATTAAATGCACTCTGTGTAGCATTTAATTACCTCTTTTACTTTTTCGTAATCTTTCCAATAGCTAGATATGGTTATCTCTCCTAGGGTAGTGTGTCTTAGCTTGACTTTGCCCACTTGTGCAAAGTAGTACGAAGCAAATAGCCTCTCTAGAGTTGTCAATGCTCAGTGTTAGGGAATTGCAAAAGAAAAGAAGCTTTAGCACAAACTCCAAGAGATCTTTGATGTTGACTTCAACTTACAACTTTAATGAATCTCTTTGGCAGACAAAAGTGGCAAATGTGCTCTAATGTTTTGCTTATACACTTATAGTATTTGACATCATCATAAAGGGAGAGATTGTTGAGACACTAGACACTAAAGCCAATAGACCACTAATAAGCATAATTTTAATCACAAATAGAACCTTTAATTATAGATTTCTTGGACTGAAATTAATAATAAATTCACTATTTTAATTAAGATTCATCTAATTGAATTTATTTAGGCGTTAACTATTATTTTTGCTAATTTTTGTATTTTTATGTAGTGAAAGCCTAAGATTGATCTCTAAATCAAACCAGAACAAATAAATTAGATTTGGAAGCAAATATTGTGCAAAGATACCAAGAAACAAAACTTGAAAAATCTGGAAAATTGAAAAATTGTGAATAGAATCTAAAGCGTATGGTTTCCCGAAATCCTTGGAGGGAACAAACCTATAAATAGACACAAGCTTCAAGAGAAAAATTAAGTTTCAGAGTAACATTTGTAAAATAGAGCAGAACATAGCACTTTAGTTTTCTTATTTTCTTCCTTGTAATGATTTCATTTTACCTTCTAATCAAGGCTAAACTCGTTTGTGTTGATTCTCTTGTAATTTCATAACCAAAGATACTTGTTAAATTATAAGGCAAGAAACTCCCTAATGTGTGCATTGTCAAATGAAGAATATTAAAAAGGTGCATGCTTTAAAAGGCGTTAAGGAGATATATGACACTCTATCGATAATGTATAAGGGTTTCATTAAGGTAAAAGGAAATAAACTTAGTCTTCTTACCCACCAATAGGATTTATTCAGTATAAAGGGGAATAAAAACAAACAGAGTATGTTTATTATATTTCAAACCATATTGAATGAGCTTAGGTTTCTTGGAAATCACTATGATGACTAGATCATGATAAGATCTTGTGTAATTTATAGAGACCACATGTTGTAGTCCTTAGGACATCCAATAGCCTAGACAACATGTCTATTTAAAAGGTTCATTGGATCCTAAAAGTGCACAAATTGAAGATGGAATAATATAGTGTGATTAAGAAGTAGTCGACCGTCACCCTTAAAGCACGTCACTCTATGTTCTCCAACCAAGACACCTAAACTAGAAGAACTTAAAGTAGAATCTTCATATGGTACTAGTTTTGAAGTAGACGATGAAATCTCCTACACATCATACACTAGATATGAATAAAGAAAGGATATTTTAGAGGAAGAAAGGCTTAATATAGGTGGGATCCCAAATATAAGAAAGTTCAAGTCGTTTGCTACGAGTGTAAGAAGCTTGGACATTAAAATCTAAATGTTCAAAGGCTAGTAAAATCCAGGAAAAACAAAGACTGTTGCGTTTTTCCACCCATCAAAAACTAAATAGTTATTGTTAAGGTGAAGTCCAACACCATAAGGTTTTAATTAGTGCTTCAAAACAACTAAGTATAACATATGATTAGACTTTGTTTGTAAAATGATAAAAACAACATATTATATGAGATTCAAGTGTTTCATGTGACAAATGATACAATACTATGCAAGCTTTTATCAAAGTCTGATAAGACCCACATAAGAACAAATGAAAAATGTACCAAATGTCATACTATACACACAAGCTAAGCAAACCTCGTACTTAAAATAAATATCTATTTTGTTACTCTATGTTTGCAAGAAATGTTCATTTACTGAAGAGATTCGTTTAAAATCAAATATCAAAGAGCTCTCGATATACGAGTTAAAGTTATTTCCTTCATTAACTTCCTTACACAAAGATGTTAAGTACTAGATGGTCCAAAATCATCTACACAATCTAATATCCATTAGACAGTTCCATGATCTAAGACTCTATAAGTTTTGATGATAACAAATATTATAAGATATGTAAGATAATAAGAAGGCAAAGATGGTTATACAATACACTCACAAGAGGATGGGACTATTGTGATATTTTGATCGAAAATTATATCAGATTGGGTCAGTGTTTAGTATCAGTTGACAAAGGTTCCAATGAGTGTCAACGGAAGTGAATTAGCCAACGAAGTTTATCACATTCAAAGAAGACGAATGTTGTTCCAAGCATGTACTACAAAAATTTGAAGAATACAATCCGCATAAAACAAGATAAAGGCTATATTAGCAGCAAAAAATCACTTTCTAATCAGTTTAATCATTCATTTGATCAGGAAATTTCCTTCTACAACATTTCTATTTTTCACTATGTTCACTGTGCTTATAATTGAACAAATTTGGCAACAATTTCCCACAGGGCATTTTGTCAAACACCTGAAGAAACCAAGGATACAGAGACATGGAAAAATGCTTCAAGCCTGTAATTGCTTACCCTCTTTCACTTACGCCATACAAGGTGTACAGATTCAGAAAAACAAGAAAAATGAAAATACATTTGTTCTTTTTCAGCATCACGAATTTAATATTCCTTTAGTTTAAAACTTTATTGGTGGATCCCTTACAGGGCCACGTTACCTTCTTCCCACTCACAAGCTAAAATAAAGGCCATCACTTGAATACTTGAATGCTCTATTAACCAATAAGCTATAGTCATCAGGTAACTGAATTAAGAATCCTCAACTCGAATAAACTTTACCAATTTAGACTTTATGTCCGCTGGAATTCGTATAGGACGATAGTTTTTGTCAAGCCACACCGCAGTGGCCTTGGCCTCCAAAATAGGCTGCCACCAATTCACCAAATATCAACAAATATTCACAAAGATGGGAAAAAAAAACTAAGCAATAAGTGGGGGAGACAGACCTCTTGGTTTGGCAGCTTATAGATGAAGTGATCAAAGTATAAACGAGCAGCAGAAGAGCCAGAAATCCTAACCCTTACAATAAATTTGTCTCCACTCTGGTTGCATGTTCTTAAAAGGAGAACAAATATTAGTAAATAGAACTAGCTTATACGAACATCGTATCCTTTTTTTAGTGTACTAAAATGTATTAAGAGGTTATTTATTTACACTACATCCCAACGGATGTATATCTTAACATACAGAAATAGCAAGCAAAATTGGAGAGGCTTACTCTTAGAGGTGAAAGGAATTTCAGCGATAGTTCTGACAATGCCAATGCATCACCAGTGCGAGCCACGGCATCACAATTAATACCAATGTTTTCCAAGAGTTCATGACGACCTAACAAATATGTATGGCATGTGATCAGTTTAGTAGCCTTTAATTGCCAGTTGTCACACATGAACAAGAATAATTTAAAATGTTTGCAGATCATCCAACTCAATACATTTCAATTCAGTATCATGTCAGTTGTCAATCCCCTGATTATAGCAATTATACTGGCTCAAATATACCAAAACAAAGATCAACAGAACAAGAGAAACATTTCTAAGCATATACGCGGATTGTAAAAAAAGCTATTATATGTACGTACAACTTGGAGAAACAAATAGAACTTACCAGTGCGAAGAACCATTAGATTGCATCTAAATTAGAACAAAATAGCTTTGATGTAACCGTACAAAATCTCAAAGGTACCTTCTTTATGTGAAAAGGTACAAAATATGGTGAAACTTTAGTATTACTAAATGGTTGTTCATGTAGACATCAGTCAGTTCCATATTGCAAATATCCTTGCATTGGAAATAAATCCTCTAGTCAGGCTCCATAGCTTATGTCTTCCCAAGTGATGAATTAAATGCTTGGATTGGGAAGACCCAAGAAAATATATGTTCGAACAGCATGCTTGGAATGACTCATTTCTATTCAGTACTTTTTCTCCCTTTGTCATTCTTGTATTCCAAACACCCAAAATCACTATTCTTGAGTTCGTAATGCCAAACACACATGCCAGATTATCTGGTTTTTGTCCAAGAAATAGTTCAGTGTCCTACACTATTTTCTGTATTATTCTTTCTTATTCTCAAATAAACTAACAAATATTCATTTGTATATATGAACGTTCATTTCCTACAAACTGTGACTTTTTTTCTTTATAAGAGTTCACCTACTTTATTTTGACTACTAACAGAGAGAATTTTTCTTTCAGCAAGACACTAATCTAGGGAATATACTTCAATGAAACTACGCACGTCACTCCTATTAGTTTTACCAGGAAACTGTATATCTTCTGATTCCTTTCGAACCTGCTCTTTTGTCCCACTTTGCAACCAAGTTCAGAACTTGTCCACTAAAATTCCTTTATAATATTGCTATCATAATCAATACATTTGTTTCATAAGAAAAAGGAAAGAAAGATTATATTTTTTTTACCACATCCTTGTGCTAGTCTGATTTTGTTGTTTTACCTTCACGATTTTTTCAAACACTAAAATATATCAACTCTAGACTGCGATGTAAATTCAAGATCATGTTGTAAAGAAATAAAAAAAAAATGTAATTTTCATACCATAAAAGGGACCAAGATCTCAAAATATGCACTGTTAGAAAGAAAAGAAGAGAATGGAGGAACTGAAACTCATTGATTATGAACATATGAAGAGTAGAAAACTGTGTTACATGGTCAGGATAGCTAAGGTTCTATAAATAGAGGAAGAATAACTGATATGACAATGATAAACTGTTATATATCAGCCCCCTTGAACTTATGGTGGGATTGATTGCTACGATAACTTTATATCCAAACCTATGAAACGAGGCAGCATAGAGAGGCTTTGTTAAGATGTTGGCAACTTGAAAACGACCAGGCAGATGAACCAAATGTTCTAGGTTTTCACGCGGTCAGGAGCAAAATGAAGGTTGGATCAAGAGTGGATGACTGGATTGGTAGCAAGAAGAACAACACCAAGACTGTAAGAGTATTCGGTTGGAGTATCAAATATAATGTGAAGCTCTTTAAGAAGAGATCATATCCATTTTATTTCAAAAAGCACAACAGCTATACTTCGATACTCAACTTCTACACTACTATGAGAAACAACACATTTATGTGAGCCCCAAGAACCAGATTCGATCCAACTTATGCACGATAACCAGTTGTTGATTTACGATCATCTAAATTGGATCTCCAGTTACAGTCACAGAACTCACTAATGGAAGAAGTAGATGAACAATGAAGAAGACCATGATGGATGGTTCCAGCTTGATAACGAAGGATACGTTTGACAACTTTCCAATGATGTTCTTGTAGCTGATGCATGTACTGGCAGACCCTGTTGACAGAACATGTTAGCTCAGGACGTGTGAACGTAACATGTTGTAAGTGCCAATAGTGGATCTGTAGAGAGTTGAATCTTGAAAAGCCGTTGAGTCATTGTCCAAATTTGGAAGGAAGAAGTAAGGACTTCCATTTTGGTGAGAATAGACATGGTCATGGAAGCAAGGAGCCAAGCTATCAGGAGCTGACCTTGTTGTTCATAGCTTTGGATAATCTTGACTGATGACATTGCTAAGAGCATCCTCTGGACCAGTAAATTTGAGAAGTATATCTTGACTTTGTGAGTTTGAGAACTCTAACCGTGGCTAACACTTATTGTTGCCAGGTAAGGAATTTGTCGTCATCTAATTTAAGAGATATTTGGGTATTGAAGGTGTCAGGTTGATGAGGCAGCAGAAAAATTTTCGGAGTGCATGGTTGAAGAAAGTGGAGTGGAAGCCATGGCAGAAGCTATGCATGTGAGAAAGAAAAAAAAAAAAAAAAAAAAAAAAAAAAAAAAAAAAAAAAAAAAAAAAAGAAGAATTTAAAAAAAAAAAGAAAAAAAAAAAAAAAAAAAAAAAAAAAAAAAAAAAAAAAAAAAAAAAAAAAAAAAAAAAAAAAGAAGAGAATGAAGAACCTGAAACACGTTGATTTTGAACATATGACGAGTACAAAACTGTGATACATGGTCAGGATTAGCTAAAGTTCTGTAAATAGAGCAGAACCTAACAGAATAACTGATATAATATAACAGTAAATGATAAACTGTTATATATCAATTTATCTTATCATGCACCTTTAATACATGAAACGCAGACAATAACTGTAGTTAATCCCACACATCACTATTGTCCACAATACTCCTGTCAAACTCATCTGGAGCTGTAAGTGGACTAACTTCTCAATAAATACTTGGAAAATAAAATAAAATTAGTTTTTCTAGGGATTAAAATTAGTTGACATGTAAGATAATTTGTTGAAACCTGCTCATATAGTCTTTTTAAATTTTTATTTTTATTTTTATTTCACGCATCCTGATAAATTACTTTCTTTTTTTATTTTTCTAAGTACCTTTTGAGAAACTTGTTGATTACACCTAATTCGTGTATCAACGAGAGTTCACAGAGCAGAAAATTTTGAAGTAGCAGCGCATGAGATCTCACCGTGCTGGCAATAACTTGCATAAACTGCATTGTTGACCACACCGTACTGATCCAACTCATAATCACGCACTTTCAGTTCGACATCACAGAATCCACTCATTCTGTTATATCATAAACAATAAATTAATCACTATTTAAAAGAGAAGCTCGAATGAAAATTGCCCATCACAGTAAAAGGACAGAAAATTAACGCAATTCAATGTGTGATCCGTCAAATGCGCAAAATGAAGCCCCGAATTGAAGTTCAGAACTTGAACGGACAGGTAAGAGTTTAAAGAGTAAAAAAGGGGATATGTGAGGAAAATGCAAGTACCCTTTGCCACCTCTGAGATCGAAGTGTGGTGCAGAGGCGCTGGAACTCACCCGCAAAACTGATCGGAGTGCCGGCGGATTGAACCGCCGGCGGAGAAAAGGAAAAGGAAATTGGCTTTCGAGACGAAACGACGTCGCATTGACGAAGAATGTGGAAGGCAATGAGACGGTAGAAGCGTGGATGGAGAACATTTTTTTCAAGAGCAACGGGATTATGAGAGTAGGCGTTATAACCGATGCCTTGAAATGAAAATGAAAACGAAAAGAAATATTTTTGCATAGGAGAAAGCGGAAAACGCGAAATAATACGATATTGAAAGCTAAGTAATTTGAATAACAATGTTATAAATATAAAGAAATAAAAATTGCAAAAACAAATTATTTCTTCAAAGAGAACAACATTTTTTAACGAAGAGAAATATGGTTAAGAAGAAGGTAACGTTAGAAAATTATCAAGTTATAACGATGTATTAAGAGATAAGGTTTGACTTTATAGATCCTTTTATTTTATTATTTTTGTTGATTATCTTACCTGGATGATTGTTATGCTCTTTGGTTTTTGGAACAAATGATTCTGCAGTACCTAAATTTTTCTTCTGAAAATCTACTTGGAATTTCCTCCATCAAAATATCTCCACCGTCAGCAAAAGGGATTGGGAAAGGGATAAGTCTTATGCTAATGATATTTTAGGACATATTCACATAACTAACTCACTTATAAATATTAAGATACTAAATAATGTGAAGGATATGTCCAGATGGTTTGTTAAGTATGTAGACAGTCTATCGAGACACATGACTTACTAGACAGTTTAATAATCATAAAAATTATATGTGAGAGTTTATATTTTAAGGTTTTGATTATAACAAAAATTAATTGAATAATTTACTTGTATATTGACTATTCTAATAATGTTTTTTCACAATTATAATATACACTAGATTGTTTTACCATCTATAATATCATCTATAATATGTGTTTTATGATAGATTTACCATCTATAATATCATCTATAATATGTGTTTTATGATAGACTGATAAGATTTGTTAATTGTATAACAAAATTTGAACCAAACATTTTATTTGTGATTTGAATGTTATAACTGTCGTGTACAATAGGAGTATAGGAGTATGTAGTAAAATCTAAATGTTTACAACTTTTTTCCATGATAGACAGCTTGATAAACTGTTCATGATAAAGAATCTAATGAACAAATTGAACATATAACATATTTTGTTTAACACAGTTAATTCTAAAAAATAAAATTTTCAAAATATACTTGCTAAAAATACATTTAATCAAAGTAATATAATGTTCGAAAACAAAATATTTTATTTGCAAGTTTTGTGGAATAAAAAGATATTCATGACATTTTTTTAAAAAAACAAAAATATCTTTATTATCTCTTTTAAAGTTATCTTACTTAAACAAAATTTTCAACTGTGATATATTATGAATAATTTTAAATCATTTTTAAACAGAAACAAATTGAATAATTGAAAATCTCAAGTACTCTATTTTTAACATCACGTGTTATTTATAACAAAAAGATTTTTGATTAAGTTTTAATTTTTTTATTAATTTCAAATACTATCGAATTAGTTTTTTAAATATATTCAAAGCAAAAAGAAATTTAAATATTACAACACTAAGCTTTTTTTTTTTTTTTTTATTTT
>Ga0099824_1004444_pt1 | contig 20183 bp, 9 predicted proteins | sample SiratrowhiteBW_FD_76837 | JGI IMG/M metagenome (GOLD analysis project Ga0099824, IMG submission 76837) | Root nodule microbial communities of legume samples collected from California, USA - Siratro white BW | ecosystem: Host-associated > Plants > Roots > Nodule | place: USA: California... | reverse complement strand
TTGAAGAGGCCATTAAATTGAAGAGGGCTCTAGGGAAAACAACCTCCAAGGCCAACTTTGCTGAAATTTTTGATTAGTTTAATGCAAAAGCACCACAATTTTTTTAATTTGGTTACTTTTTTTTTTTTTTCTTTTTTTTTTTTTTTTTTTTTTTTTACATATGGTGTGGTTGTTACCCGATGTTAATCAGTGGTTGTGTTATGTTGCAGAGTGCTATAGATGATGAACGATATCATGATGCTTCAAGATTGTGTAAATGCACTGGAAGTGGACTGGTATCTTTCTTGATTGCTCAACTTTGTGCTAGCCATTGTTTGAAAGTGTTACTTTTTACAGTGTTTTATTATTGTATTTGGAGCGTGATTTTATTATTGTGTTTGACTCAGCTTTTTTCCTACTTAAAAAAGAAAAGTTGAGCCAAGTATGGTTTTAGAAAAGCTCTTGAATAGAAAAGTAGTTTTCTTTTTAAGAACTAAAGCCAGGATAATAGAGCTGTGGAACTTTTGTGTACATGAGAAGTGAAAATTAGTTTGGTCAAACACTATCTTAGTAGTTCCTAGAAGATGTAGCTTCACTCTCTTAACAAGATTTCAACATTATGGATATGTTCAACATGGCTCTGCCAACTAGCCTTCATCCATTATAGAAGACAAATAAAATATCCACTGCTTAGAGCAGCAATGTACAATATTTATTTCTCATACAGAGTTTATTAGATACTCATGCCACATTTAAGTTACCATCACCAATAACTCATAGTCTGGAATGGTGAATATAAGAATGTAGAAGAATGTTTTGGAAAAGAAATTGGGAGCTATGAGGATTTAAAGTTTGTCCTCTTGAAGGTGTAAACAGAATAAGTGGTATGTTTGGAAGATATTTGGTAACTGTCATTATTCAATACACTTAAGGTTTTATAAAGGTTATATATATTGTAATAGGAAAGAAACTCAACATTATGAAATTTAAAACAGATGGTGTCCAGATTAGAAAGAAGTTAGTTTTAATAAACTTGTGCAGTTGTCTGGGAAGATAAAGGCAAACCATCTAGAAAAAAAAAAAAAAATAGTGGTTGTCATTTGTGAGTATCGTTACTGATTCATGGTCTCAGCAAGCTTTTCTGAATCACAACTCCCTTGTTTAATGACCACTTTTACCTTTATGTGCAGGTGGGCTGGTGGGTAGGATATTCAAAAGCCTCAGATGACCCCTTTGGTAGAATTATACATATAAGTCCTGGTATGGGTAGATTCATTGGCAAGAGTTACAGTCCAAGGTATGAATGCTCTATATATTATTTTTATCCTGTAGTTTTTTATTGGGGACCAGTGCTTATTTCTCTTTAATACAGACAGTTAATGACAGCATCTACTGGAACTCCAATTTTTGAAATTTATGTGGTAAAAAATGCTGATGACACGTATCATATGCAGGTAATATTCAAATTTTCCATCTAAATGATCCTGGTTCATTTGTCTTACCAATGTGCTTGAGGGAAACAAAGTCTTGATTCATGGATCGCTTTTATTGTTTCATTATTAATGATCCACATATTTATCAGTAAAAGGCTTAATTTTGGGGGTACTAACGCAAATATTTAGGAAGCAAACTAAATATATAAAATGAATTATAGAATAGGAATATCATTTGTGTGGTTTTGATTAAGAGTATGATTTTCAGTTGGTTTGTCTTTACTGAGTCTTTGTCCATATTATCTACCTGATTCTGAGTAGTTTGGTTATTTCGAGTGTTTGTATTGCTTATGATGGCGTATTGGCAAAACCTGACAGGTAGTGTATTTGCGACAAGCCAAAGGAAAGTCAAAGAGAAACCCTCAATCTATATCTGCTAAAGGCCCGTCCAAACCTGAGGTGGATAATGTTTCTTCAGTTGAGGTGAAGGAAGATGAAGAGAAGGTTGAGAGAAATGAAGAGAAAAACAGTAATATCGAGGCAGTAACTGAAGAGGGCATTAAAAGTGTCATAAATTTTCTTAAAGAAAAAATTCCAGGATTAAAAGTCAAAGTTATGAATGTTAATGTTGAAGAGGAATCAGCAGAAAACAACGATTCTATTCAGCAATTGATGGAGGAAGATAGTAATAAAACTGGCTCTGGTGAGAATCACGAAGAGGAAGTTGATAATCTCGATGAACCCGATGGGGTCACTCTAGACAGAGATGGAGATGCCACGGAAGAAGAAAAGGATTTGGAAATGAAGCTTTTTATTGGTGGGGTTGTACACAACAATGAGGATACTCCTGCCAAGGATGAATTTGTACGTCTTCCAGCTGTAATAAAAAATATGGAAAAGGATTCTTTTGTCTTCAATTTTGCTAGCAAAAATCTAGACTATGGCATCAAAGAAGATAAAGCTCCCAATATCAAAGTGGCCGCTTTAGCAGCACAAGGAGTCTCAGAGCTTATGCCTCCTGATGTTGCTAATGCATTTTGGAGTTCCGACAAAGTCTCTTCCAAGGTGAGACTGGGATACTTAAGCATTTTAAACAAAAATCATGCATTTCTTTGGAGTTCTGTTAACTCATTCTGTAGGAATTAAGGAACACCTGTTATGATTATTTCTGTAATGCTAAGGTTTTCATTGGTGATAAAATCAGGACAGGACAATTCCTGTATGGAAAATGGGAGACTGTTATTGATGAAAGATGACACAGAAAAAATAAGAAAAAGCTAATGCTCCCAGCAATGGAGGAAACTCCAATCCCTGGCCTAAGCTTGAACATGGAAAATTATACATAATTTCCCCTGACATAACCCCATCCTTTACATTGGATCTGTCATCCTTGTTCTCTTGTTTTTTAAGTTGCAACACTTCTTACCGAACTAATTCACTCTTTCCAGCCTTTTTGTCTATGATAATACTGTTAGAAATATAAGAAATATGTAAAGATTCGTGGTTATTGTTCACCGTCACCTATTTTTTTGTTCTGTAGTCCATACACAACTTTCAACATTTCTTCCACTTTTCTTTTTTTCAACATGGTATTGAGTGGTACCATTCTTTATAACCTGATTTGTCACTATTCCGGTGCTAAGTTCCTTAAAGAAGATAGTGAAACTCAAAATGGTCACCTCTTCCGCTTTGTCTCTTATTTCTAGCATGATTGTCAGTATTCTATTGTGTCCTGATTTGTGATTATTGTTCCTGTCACCGACCTTTATGTTGTGTAGCCATACACAACTTTCAACGTCTCTTCCATCCATTTTTCTTTCTTACAACATGGCATCAGAGCGATACCATTTTCCATAACCTTTTTTGTCACTATTCTGTTGCTAAATTCCTTAAATATAATGTGAAACTCCAATTAGTCATCTCATCCACTCTGTCTCTTATTTCCAGCATGACTGTCAATATTTCATGGTGTCCTCCTAAATTGGTTTGCAACTCTAAAATGTGGTTGTTGTTCAGCATCACCGACCCTTTTGTTTAGTAGTTTTTACATAGCTTTCAGCATCTCCTTGATCTGGCTAAGCTATTTTCCTCCCCAGCATCCCTGAGTTGCTTTTCCAACTGTTGTTTTTTGTGGAACTCATTTTTTATGTTTTGCAGAGAAGTGAATTATTTTCTTGTAACAAGCTAAAGCTTAGTAAGCTGCAGAGGGAGTGTTAGAAATATAAGAAATACCTAAAGATATTATCTTAGATAATATCTCGGGATTTATTCGTTTCTTATAATTTTGATTTTTTTTTTTCTATTTAAGTTGAATCATTGTAGTTGTAAGAATGTTATTAGAATCAGATTTATTAAAAAACTGTGCATGCAGACAATGCTTTTCCTTTCCCGAAGGGATAGAGAAACTGTGTTAGGCTGCTCACCTGTTCTTTCATTTATTGATTGATTTACAATAAAATAAAGTAAACTCATCTGACAAAATTACCACTCACCTAATAACAGTAATTGATTTCGTTTATTTACAATTGCAACGACTACATATTAATTTGCTAAGCATATGGTCACAATCTACATCAATATCACTGTTGATTATTGTAATATAGCCAAGCTTAGTTTAGGTGAGAGTTCAATGAATATTCTGACATAAATGATAACACAGTATAACAGTCAAATAATGGTAATATCAGTTCCCATGAAAATTGATCTTAAACTGCATGTGTGACCCATTTAATTATTTTAACTATCACCTGATATACTGTGATTTACCTGTCAAAGAACTGACTGATGCTTCATCTAGATCTCCAAAAACATGCGTGATATTGTCAGAGTTGCTATGAGTCAAGCACATAAAAGAACTAGATTATCTGGGGATACATATTTTAACCGTATCACCTGTTCAAGAGGGGATTCTGATCCTTTTGATGGTGAGGTTGCTTATCCTTTTTTGCAAATGATATTTTTTGTATGGAATTTAGGAAAAGCCGAACTAAAAATTGATTGTGCCGGTCAAAATGCAGGGCTCTATGTTGGCGCGTTTGGCCCTTATGGCATGGAAATAGTTAATTTGAGGCGAAAATTTGGACATTGGAATGAAGTGGACAGCGAAAATAACACTTCAGATGTCGGATTCTTTGAATATGTAGAGGCTGTGAAGTTAACTGGGGATCTTAATGTTCCTGCTGGCCAGGTTTATACATTTTTAATTTCTTGATCCTATCATCATAGTGAACTTCTATGAAGTTTATGTGTGAGCATGACAAGAAATGATTTTTTTGGTGTAGGTGACATTCCGTGCAAAAATTGGCAGAGGCAATCGCAACACCAATCGTGCGATGTATCCTGATGATTTAGGAGTGGTAATGCACTATTTTAATGGATGTCTTGGGTGTTGGGTGCTCATTCATGTTGAACGATACTTAATTTCGAAATTAACTTTAGTCCATCATGGTAGACCTTTTCCCGAACAATCTTTTACATTATACTCAAACCTGCTGTGATAGAAATCTGGTATCTTATTAGAAAGATTATGGGATATCTCCCGTCAATCCAGTGTTTAATTGGCGGTAGTTCCGGGGTCTACACCTCCCAATACGCAAAGGCTTAAATTCTCTCAAAATTGACAGGATGACATCCCTCATCTCTCTTCATATTTATATACAGCTACTGGTCTACTAACATAAACCCTTGTATTTCTTAGACTAACATTAATTACTAAAGGGGAATACGTAGCAATTCTCCCCCTAAGCATTATTCACCTTGTCCTCAATGGTTATTAGTTGCTGCAAACAAGGTTTCATTTTGTTCTTAACTAGTTGAAGCATGATTATTATTCCATCCTGCTGCTGAAAATAACCTTCACTCCAATCAGGTCAAGCAAACATGACAGTGCCCACATGCTCCTCTAATGCTCTGTTTTATGCAGTACTTTTATTGTATTGGATAGAAATGAATAGAGTACTTGTTAGGGATGCGAAAAAAGAAAGAAGAGAATAACAAGATGGATGAGATAATTCCAATATTATTACTCAAAAGGAGTCAGAAATACAGTAGGTTAACGATGCTACTGCCACAGAGCAAGCTCGTTCAAGGAAAAAAACATTTCTTCCTCCTAACAGATTTCTCTCCCCTCTACCTCTAATATTTCTCCCTTATATTGTCCCTATCCCTCTCACTCCTTAATTGACTCTGTTACATCTGTTTCCATCGCAGCACTGCTCTTCACACCCTTTTTTCTCCTTTCATACACCCTCCAAACCTTGGACTTACTGCCAGTGTCTAAGTCCACATTCCTTGTCCTATCAGTACTCAAACAAATGCGACCCTCACCCTCGCTTTTTATTGAATGTCTTTTGAATTTTGTTTGTTTCCTTGACTTGCATTGTTATCTAGTAATATATTTGGTCAATCTATAATTATGAATATGTCACGAATTTTGACTAATTTTTTTAACTTTGAGCATTTATATGTATATTGTATGAATTAGTTAATCTATATATAAATTTTCTGAATAGTGGCCTTTCCTGGGAGAGGAAAAGGCTACTCATAGCTATCTCTACACCAAGAAAAGGTGGCATCTAGTGTACTCCCTAAAGAATTAAAAATTTTGCTTCAATTTCCTTGAGGTTGCTTACTAACGCTTTCTATATGTACTTGATGTTTTTGAGGCCCTTATAGTTTTTATTGGTTTCATCCTTCTTTGCTTAGGTTTTCTTTTTCAGTTTGTGTTATTTTGTTCAGTTTGTGATGTTCATGAAACATGTAACTAATCTTAAACACTGCACTTATTTCCAAACAGGTTGCTAGTTATAAAGGTCAGGGGAGAATAGCTGACTATGGTTTTCGAAATCCAAAATGGGTCGATGGGGAACTGCTCCAACTTAATGGCAAGGTAAATTGGTCAGAGCCGTTGGATTTTTCTTATGATCAATAGTCTTCGTTAGTAGAAAACTATGGTAGAATTTCTGTTGACATTTTTCCTGTTCTTCTGTTGTCATATTTAGGGCATGGGACCATACATGAAAGGTGCAGACCTTGGTTTCCTTTATGTAGTACCTGAGCAAAGTTTTCTAGTGTTGTTCCACCGATTGAAACTACCCGAGTGAGCTATGGTCGATGCTACCCTACTCCTGTATAATTTATTATCTGATGCGGGGTGGAACGTGTAGGATTCTGACTCTAGCACGAGATTACATGTTACACTTTTTTCAGTGGTAGATTTACCCGAGAGCCAGGCACTTGTTTTTTGTTTTTTTTTTTCCTAGCCCTTCTTTGAGTTCATTTTTTATTGTTCCTTTTACCAATCTCTTTGCTATCTGTCATCTTGTGTATATAAATTTTGCCGACTAATATAATGGTATGATAGGAACTCGGGAAGTACCGTAAGGGATCTTTTATGTGCATAATATGGATTATGTCTGTGTGCCACCTTTCTGGTTTGGGCTTCTGGCTTATAGTCCAACATGGTCTGCTTGTATGAAAAGGAGCAAATAATAAATAAATTAGAACTTCTTCCCTGTGGAAATTTATCCACAGATTTTGTTACACCATTTCATCTTGAAAGAAAGCAAATAATAATTATAAACTTTATGCTACCCTTATCAAGAAGAATTATAGTGAAGGTATTGGCAGCACAACAGATGCCTCAAGCTAGATTCCTGAATAAACCTATAGTGCTTTTTGGAGACGTGTGAAGAGATAAAAAGGTGTCGTCTGAGAAAGCAAGTGCTCCATTATGTGGCGGGTTGCTTTCAGTGGATGTAATTTTATAGTTAATTTTTTGGACCTTAGATGTTTTGCATACGAATAAGTTGCATTAAAATGCGCAGCGGGAACCTTTCCAGTGGAAGTGCGTTAAAGTAAGGCGATATTTTTTTGTTTCTTATTATTAATACACTAAAGTGAGTTCACTCGAACGAAATCAGATTACTTTTCTCCATTGGAAAAGATTTGTTTAGATTTTAATAGGGCCCACTTCGATTTTTCTTCGTTCATTCAAGGTAACCCGACGACTTAATAGAGCACCAAGAAAATAAGTCATAAATCATTCGTCATATTTAATATTCTTAAGTAGGTACACGTGTGCATCTTTTAATTTATTTTGGTGAGGTTATGAATTATTTTATGTTGAATCATGGGTGACGAAAATATTCATACCTGTAAATATTACATAAAACAAAGTTGATTTTAGGACAAATCTTACAGTAATTAGAATACCTAAAATATTAAGGGTCCACCAAAAAATATACAAATTGAGCTTCATGGTCAGACTCACAGAAACAGTTGTCTATTCCTCCAATGCTATGATTAACTAACCCAATTTTTTTATCTGTCACATTACTTTTGTCAATTCATCACTAATTAATCTGCGTACTTATCAAAATAAATGATAAACAGTGAATGTAAAGTTTGTAAGAGTTTTAAAATATTGTTTGTTATTTATAATAAGTAACTTAAGACACTACTTAATAAAATTTAATCAAAAAAATAAAAATAAAGACTTTATATAATAATTACAAATACAAATTAAAATTTGCTTGGTAAAAAGGCAACAATTATAGCTTTTGCTTTTAGACTAACACAGTCAGTAGAGCACTACAGAGAGTGAAGTAACTAAGTGAAGTAATCCTGGTGGCACGTCTTGCGCTAAGAAACAACGACGAAAAAACTAAAACATGCTTCTTTTTCTTTTCCACTTTCTTTCATTTTCCCACCACCTAAACGAACCTTTTTTCTTTTTCATTGCACTTCACTTTATTTTCTCACTCGTCGTCTTTCTTTTATAATCTTCGCTTCACGAAACCAATGCAAACGGAAAACGCAGAATCGCAGCTCACGAGGATCGCACCGCCGCCATGAAAAAATCGCTCTCCAAGGGCTCCGAGTCGTCCACTCAGTTCGACTCGCCGGTCCACTTCCACTCTCCGCTGCGATGGGATGGAACCGATCCTCCGGAGTCTCCGGAATACCGCTCGCCGGAAAACTTGACGGAAAAGCCCGCCGACCACTCTATGGCCATCGTCACCGTCGGCAAGCTCAAGCAGCTCGCTCCGGACAAGCGCACGGAGCACCGGAAGCCGCCGGAAAATCCGCCGCCACCGGTGAGGGTGCTCCACGGCACGGTGACGGAGGAGACGCAGCGTCCGGCCGCTAAGGCGGCTCCTGCGATGGTCGGAGGCGAGAGGAGATCGAGGTCGTCGGGGTGGACTACGGAGGAGACGGTGTGCAAGGCGGCCCTAGGGTTCCGGCTGAGCGAGATGGTGGTGTGTCTGATTTCGTTTTCTGTTATGGCGGCGGATAAGACGCAAGGTTGGAGCGGCGACTCCTTTGATCGCTATAGAGAATATAGGTATTGAAATCATTACTACTATTTTTATGATTATCAATTTTAGGTATTATTATTTTGTTAATTAATTTCTGAAGTTTGTTTTGTTAAAATCAGGTTAGGTTTATACTTTATGGTTAAATTGATAGATGAATGTTTGCATGAATGGTTGGTGATTGTTGAAATGTGGAAGTTATAGGTTTGTGCCGGTGATGATAATTGATTTGTGGCAGGTACTGTTTATCTGTGAATGTCATTGGATTTGCATACTCAGCGTTGCAAGCATGTGATCTGGCATGTAAACTTGCCACTGGGAAGCACTTAATCAGTCACCACCTTCGCAACCACTTTGATTTCTTCATGGATCAGGCATGTCCTACCACTCTCTTTCTGTTCCTACGTTTTACTTTCTTTTCTGTCAGAGAAGTAAGCATGTTCAGTTTTCCCAATATTTGGAATATTCAGTGATCTGGAGTTTAAGTTTGGATATACTGTTGAATTAAATACTTAGGAAAAGAGATTTTTATCGTTAATAGAGATTCTACTGATTCAAATAAGATTCTTTCTTGTAAAGATTACATATTCTGTTTGTTAATGTGGAGATTTTGCACTAGAGCAAGACCCAAAGCCTTTTTTGTGGCTGAAAATCATAACATTTTTGTGATGAATTGATGAGTAGGTTCTGGCTTATCTTCTGATATCAGCATCATCATCTGCAGCCACACGGGTTGACGATTGGATATCGAATTGGGGGAAAGATGAGTTCACAGAAATGGCCACTGCTTCAATTGGAATGTCCTTCCTCGCTTTTGTTGCCTTTGCTATCAGTTCACTCATCTCTGGTTACACCCTGTGCAACCGCAGCTCCATGTGAACCTCACACTTCCTACTTCTCACACCTTCTCTTCTGCCGTGATGGAATAGATTAATACGTGTTTGAAACTGATTTGATACATCATTTATCATCACATTCAAGAACCCAAAAATTTGGAGCAAGAACTATTTGCATCAGTCAAAACGTGGAAAAACCACATGTACTGTGCTTCCAAACATGTTGTAAAGAATTTGTTGATGCCCGAGGGTTTTCACTTTACTGACGGACTTATGTATATACACAGTTTCAGTATATTGTTCCTGTTGCAAATGGGAGGCTGGATAACAGATTTTCCTTGTTTGATTTCCATTGAAATACACCTTTTTGAATCTCACGTTCTTCCATATAGAATATGTTACTAGTTACGTTAACCATAGAAAAAGAAGAAATATGAACGGGATTTGGGGAAACTTTTATGAACAAATGGTTTTAAATAGTGACAATAATACATTCTACTTTCCCCAGTTTTATTTCTCTAGAGATTGTTTATTTACCCCTTTGGCCATTATTACCAGAACATGAAAGGAAGAACATATGGGGAGGTTAAGCTATTGCTTAAAAAATCAAAAATTGTCACGTAAGTCGTCAAAAGTTTAGTTCATAGGTCAAATTGGTCTCTACATTAACAGGCATGATTTAACATTAATATGATGTTCACGTGGCGTTTTAGTATAATATAGGGATATTATGTGACAGTATTCTTTTTCAATTTTATCAAATTAATCCTTTAAATAGTGGTTGTATTAGAGGAGGATAATATTATGTTAAATAGTATCATGTCTATATCGGAACTAAATGAAACTGAGTGGAAATAAATGAAATTGAGTCAATGTGCTGTATTAGGAGAGGCTTATTGGAGAGTTGTATTGTAGTAAATGAGGTCGTGGAAGAGTGTAGGATATCTATATAGGAAATAAATGAAACTGAGTCAATGTGTTGTATTAGGAAAGGCTTACTGGAGAGTTGTATTGTAGTAAATGAGGTCGTGGAAGAGTGTAGGAGAAAAAAAGAAAAGTTATCATAGTTAAATTAGATTTTGAGGAAGTTTATGATTTAGTGACATGATAGTTTTTGTATTATATGTTGAGCAAATTCGGTTTCTATAGTAAATGGGTAGGATGGATAAGGGTTTGTATGAAGTTAGTGTCAATATGAGTGTTAGTCAAAGATAGCCCAACACAGGAAATTAATCTCACAAGAGGTTTGAGACATGGGGATCCACTAACACAATTTTTGTTCCTTGTTGTGGTAGAAGGCTTAGCTAGGTTAGTTAGAGAAGCAATCAAGAAAAGTCTATTCCAAGAAATTAAAATTGGGGCTAACCTAGTGCTGATTAGTTTACTCTAGTCTGTTGATGATATTTTAATTTTCTATAAGGATAAGATTTAGAACATTATGGCTTTAAAAAGTATCTTCAGGTGCTTTAAGTTGATTTCAAGATTAAGGGTTAACTTTCACAAAAGTAAGATAGGAGAGACAGCGGTTGTTTATAATGAATTGGATAATTATGCTAGGACTTTAAATTGTAATTATATGTCTTGTCCTTTCAAGTATGTAGGGATATAAATTAGAGGAAATCCTAGAAAAAAAACAGTTTTTGGAGGAAGTTTTGGAGAAAACTAGAAAAAAACTATCAACCATGAGAGGGAGGTCGTTATCTTGGCGGGAAAGTTATGTTTGATTAAATCTGTTATATTATCTCTACCACTCTATTATCTTTATATTTTTAAAGCTCCTAAAGTATTTGTAAGGAGATTGTTAATTTGCAAAGAAACTTTTTGTGGGAGAAGGGTCCTAAAGAGAGTAAGATTACTTACATTAGTTGAAAAGAAATATGTAAGACTAAGGAAGAAGGTGGGTTGAGAATTAGGGATATAGAGAAGTTCAATATATCACTCTTAGCAAGATGGGTATGGCGTATAGGTGAGGAAGGTCAGGGTCTTTGGAAAAAGGTTAATGTATCCAAGTACAGTATAGGAGGAAAAATTTGTGTAGATTGTAGAAATAGGTATGACTCTTGGTGGTGGACAGACGTATGTAAAATTTGTGGAGAAGGGAAACCAGAAAACTGGTTTGATAAAGCTATACAATGGAGAATTGGAATGGGAGATAAGATTCAATTCTGGAATGATATATGGGTACGAAATCAACCATTGAATGATTTTTTTTCAAGATTTGTTACTTTTTCTAATTCATATGATAATGTTCTAAGTGAAATAGGAGAATAGAGGGATGGTACATGGAACTGGAAAATTCCATGGAAAAGAGACAGATTTTCTCTTGGAAGACAGAGTTGGTGGACGAATTAATGTAATTAGTGGATGGCAAAAATTCTAGCAGAGATTATCAAGATAGGTGAGTGCGGAGAGATGATGTTGAGGGTCAATTTTCTGTTAAGTCAACATATTTTATGATGCACAATACAAAAAAGGGGGAGAATAGCAGTGTTTTCAAAGCACTTTAGAACTTAAACACTATTCGTTGAGCTACACACTTAGGATGGAGAGTACTCTTAGATAGAATCCCTACTAAGGTAAACTTGGCTAAAAATGGGGTAGGGCTGTCAAATAAATTGTGTGAGCTATGCAAGGAAAAGGAGGATACTTCTTGCCATTATGTTTTGACTGTAAATTATCTAAACAATTATGGAATATGTGTAATAGTTGGGTGGGGGTAAGCTCATGATCAACTAATGACTAACTTTTAACATTTGCACATCTTGGGTCTAACTAATAAACAAAATATATTTTGGAAAGTTAAGTGGATTGCAATTGTTTGGGGGATTTGGTATCATAGAAATAGAGTTATTTTCAATTATGGGAAGGTGGATATGGAGGAAGTTTGGTGCTTAGCACAATTGAACACTTGACTATGGTTGAAATGTAAAAAATATGGGATTATGTTTTTAAACTCTGACTGGTGTCAAGCACCTATGAGATGTTTGGAGACACTGCATTAAAATAGTATGCATGCATTAGTATGGTATGACAATTCTGTAAGGTGCTGATAGCATCTAATTTTAGACAATGTGTCTTGGTTATCTGTTTAGTAATACATTAACATTAGGGACATACTTCTTTGGAGCATCACCTGTAAGAACGAAATCTTCTATTTGAGTGCAGGTAAGAAGGGCTATGGTGCAACAAGAGAGGCAACAAGTTATCCAAAGATAACATTTACAAAGCTACAAAAAGTTATCCAAAGATAACATTTACAAAGCTACAAAAAGTACTAAGTATTGCTTGAAAATGCTTGGAACGAAAGGTGTCATGTTGCAAGGCCATAAGGATGAAAAGCATCACCCAGAGACAAAGCAATAAATCCTATTACATTGACTACTTTAAAGAAGATGGAAGATGGAGTGCGTGATTTTAATTCTAATCCCACAACTTTTCTGCATGTTTGTTTAGGAATAGATATATTTGTTGGTTTTGATGATGTAATCGGATAGGTAAGTTAGAATACTCTTATCTTATTTTTACTATTTAATCATATATTTTGAAATGGAATATTTGTAAAGAGTTGGAATATCATTTATATTTCTATTTAATTAATTTAATTTATATTCTTTTGTCTCGAAAAAAAAATAATGGTTGTGGATTTTTGGGCATGGTAGCTATGAGCAATACTTTTGATGATCTACAACGGGACCGGTGAGAAAGGGCAAGAAGCCTAGAAGAATTTGACTGTCAAATAGCACAAGGAAAAAATGTTACTGTAGAAAAACATCGTTTTATTTTATATTAAAGAGATTATATTTATTGCATGGTTAAATAACAACAGCTGTAGGGATTTTCTAAATAACAAATTTTAAAGGAAGTGCAGATTGATCTTTGTTGGGGTGGGGCAACAGCTTGATTCCATATGCGATGAGCTATGCTTATGAATTGGAGTCCTCATTTATTTCATTTTTGGGCCAAGGAATTGAACTATATTAGAAAAAAGCTGTAGGCTGCTAATGGTTATTACTTTCTGAATACACCCCCATTTTTTTAAAGTACCTATTAATCCCTTAATGATTTATAACTCATTCAAGCTCCAAATCCATTGTTGTGCTACCCTCCACTGGTACACTTTAGCTCCTGCTTTGGACATTGTATCTGACAAAAAATATTGTTAGAGATCAAAGTTTTGTAGTGGTTGAAGTTGGTAAGTATTCGAGTTTTTATTCAATGGATTCGAGTAGGAATGGGATTTTCATTTGTTTCTGAGTTATTTTTTGGATTAAACAAAGTAGAATACAAAACAACTTTATTTAGTGTAGGTGTTTGAGTTATTTTTCTATATGGGTTAACCATAAAGTTAAATTCAAACCATAAAGTTAAATTTTGTATTTGAATTGTGTATTCCGGATTTTTTTAAATTTTTTACTATAGAAAAAACGCTAATTAGAAAGAAATGATCATATGTCGACAAACATAATTATGTATTTGAAACTTGTAATGATGATTATGTTTCTCTAAAATATATGATTAATTTTGAAAAAAAAAACGTTAAATAAAGTTGATATATTGGTTAGTATAAACTAAATTTTGATATTATGAAATGTGAGTTAACTAAATCTTTTACATCAAATGAGCTAAGTCAAATATGTCATTGTTTAAAAAATGTGATAAATGACCTATTAATATATTTGTGTAGGTGTTTGGTACATGTAATGACCTGTAAATATATTTGTGTAGGTGTTTGGTACGTGTAATGAACTACTTGCACGAGTCTCTGTAGTAGCATTTAAGCTTGAATTTGTTGTTATCATTTTAAGGGTGATACAACAATTGCGCAATAAGAAAGACATATGTGTTATTAGGTTGTGAAAGAGGTAAGAAATATAGGAGTTACAAAAATTATTTATAACTCATTATAATGAACAAGGAAATGTGATTATCCATTTAAACTATATAGTAAATTAGTGTGTAATGATGTAAAACATGTGTTGTTAGGTTAAGAAAGAAGTGAGAAATATGGGAGTTACAAAAATGATTTACAACTAATTATAACAAACATGACAATGTGATTATTTATTTAAAGTACACTATAAACTAGTGTGTAATGATGGAAGCTGCATTATGAAGTTACTATGTAAATATCGTAGTTATGAACTCATACATACATTAGTAGATCATCCATATGTTAGCCCATTAAAACCTAATGAGTAGTTCATGTTTCTTGACATAACTAAAGTTTAGTAAATCCCATAAATATTTTACTATTTTTTAAGAAGAACAATGAAGATGATGTCATAACTATAAAGCAAACTTATAATGCAAAATAGATGTATATCGTAAGTCACAAAAAAGATCAATAATTGAAATGCAACAATTAGTGATGTTGTCAAGTGTGATAAGTATATTCATTAGAAAAGCTGCTTTAATGAGACCTCATGAGATGTTATAAATATTTTTTTAAACCTGATTCAATGAAATCAGTTAATACATTTAGGTTATTTTATTGATGAACAATATCATACAAACTAATAAGTATAAATTGCGTTTACTTGAGATTGTTGGTGTGATATCCATAGAGTTGACTTTCTTTATAGATTTTGTCATGTTAGCAAGTGAATAAGAAAAAGCCTTTATTTGGGCTCTTAAAAGACTTAAAGTGTTGCTTTTTAGATGTACCCACTAAGTATTTGCCACTAATAACAATTTTGTTTAGTGAATGTATTTAATATTATTTTTTTTCTGAAACTTCTACAATAGAATTAAATGGTTGACTTTAAGATGGGGTTGAATTGAACTTTTACAAATTTTTGAAGGAAGAGAATGAATTGTTTTACCAATCTTTGACCAAGATAACAATTTTGTAGCAATAATATACAAAGTTAAATCAAATATGAAAAATTCAAGACAAGAATCAAGATATCAATTTGGGAAATACATCTTAGCCCCTTAAAATTAGAGAGTATACATTGATAGTTTCTTACATTTAGGGAGATGTAATGATTACATTTAGATTTTTATTGTTGAATAAAAGTAATCATTGAATTTAGTGAGATAAATTAATTCAAGATAATTGGTATCTAACATTAGCTACCAAGGTTTTAGTAACTTATACAATTAGATTCTAAATTGGTATTTAATTAAGTTAGAAACTAATTTAGAATCTAATAGTATAAGTCGTTAAAACCTTGGTAGCTAATGTTAGATACTAATTATCTCTACTAAATTGGTCACTAAATCCAATCATTACTTTTATTTGTAGTTATTTAACAATTAAAATATAATTTGGTGATTATTTTGATTACAATTAACAACCATTTTATTTGATAGCTAAAAATTAGTCTCTAAATAGCTTTTTTCTTATAGGATATAAAGATGTCAACATCAAAATCACCCACACCAAAGGCTTTAAAGTGATCTCTCCTACAAATGAAGGTTATAGGTATTTGATGTTCACCGGGTTGAGAGATATCACCTCTTATTCTACCCATATTTGTTCAAATTAAATAAAATAATACAACATAAGATGAAAACAAAATAAAACACTACAACATAAGATAAAAGCAAAATAAAACAATACAACGTAAGATAAAACTAATATTAACTACCACTTCAAATTATATAATCCAAAATACATTTATTGTATTTCAAAATACACAATTCAAAATGAATTTCTTGTTTCAAAATTGTGTAATTTATAATACATTTCCAGATTTTAAAATATATTTTTAATTATATAATTTATAGCACATTTTTACGAATTGATAAATGTATTCTAAATTGTATTATCTAAAATACACTTTTAGATTCACAAATATATTATAAATTGTAAAATCTAAAATATGCTTTTAGATCTTCAAATTATATAATATAAAATATAATATGTAATTTAAAATGTTTTGAATTGGTGAGAATATGTTGCATTGTATAATATAGAAAATTTACAAATCAACCAAAATGGAAACACACTTAAACAACTATAAAACACCAAAAAGAGACAAGACTTTGAATTACAGCTCGACCATTTCTAAAGTTAATAACAAAATGCAATGGAGAGTATATGACGCATACGAGAAAGAAAGAACACTATGCATCAGATATTTTTTTCATGTAATTGTGTTTGGGTTGCGTTTTTCAGGATATTTATATATTTTATATAATGGGTGGGAGGTTTAATGAGGTGAAAGAAGAAATATCTCTCAAAAAAATCTAGTTTCACCTCCAATTTGGATAAAGTCATTTTAGAATAACTTTTCCTAAGGGTGAAACTATTTTTGAAATTAATAATTTTCTCTCCCCTGCCGCACTCTTACCGTAATAATTTCGAACATACCACGTTTTTAAATAAATTTGAAAGAAGCATTATGATGATACAATTTTTTTTAGAATTTTTCTTAAATTTTAAAAGCTAATACTGTAATTGCGTTGGAAATTATTATTTTTTCAAATAAATATATAATTATCATAATTTTTAATATATTCTCAAATTGAGAAGTAATATTTTTTTATTATGAAGCCAAACAAAAACATTATTGAATAAATTTAGAAAATTGAAGAGGAAGAGAAAAGGTGTGACAGCATTTCGAGTTGATCAATAAAGGGTTCATTACTATAAATAATAAATTGTATTTAGACAAATTATTATGAGTTAGAACCACAGCATAGACAATATCTATCTCCCACAATTCATGTTTTAGATGAAAACAAAAAGTATTAAAGTTTGAACAAGTTGCTTCTCTTGCTTTTTATTGTCCGTGGCAGTCATCTTTTGCTCAGTCAAATCAAAAGCCATGTTCATGGGATAAAATAATTGAATGATTTCTTCAAGTATGAAAACAAAATTTGAACGAAGCCCTTGTGCTGAGTTTTTAGAACCTTTGTCTTAACAAAATTTGAGTGATTTGGCTTAAATTGTTTATCCTCAGATAATAAAAAATTATTTGAATATTTTAAAAAAATTTGCTTAGTAAAAATCAAAAGTGGTAGTGTTAAGAACTACTAGGGTGACAATCTCAGATTAAGATTGCTGGTTCGTTAAGAGCGTCGTAAATGATTCTCATGTTAGGATTGATAATAAAAAAAAAAAAGTATTTTTGAGTGTTGAATAATGGTAAAAATGTTAAAGAAATTATAGTTCATGATATCTTGGACAAATATTTATGATTAATAAACATGTTTTTTCTTTTCGTCTTGATTCTCGTACAATAATTGTATATTTTTTTTTCGACTAAGTTTATTTAGGAAATATCCTCTTATACCTATCGATAACTTTATAAAAACATAAAATTAATAACATTAAATATGTTTGAAGTATCAACACGCTAAATGCTTGTTATATAAAGAAAGTGAGAGAAACTATAGAAAGATATAGGATTAGAGAAATGCTTATAATAAGATACTTTCTAATATATTTTTTTCTGAACATATGATATTCAAAATTGCAAATTTGTGTTTTGATTAATGATATTCAATCATACTATTGCATTTTCAAATAAATTTAATCAATAATAAAAATATATATTAAAGTTTCTCCTTTTCTATGTTTTTTCTGGTTTTTCTTCTCCAAGAAAAAAATGTGGAGTGTGTAGAGGAGTGGGGAGAGTTTATCAGTCTTAAGTGGATTCTGTATTCCAATTATGAGTCTTTCTTCCAATTATCTAACTCTAACCACAACCAACACAGGAAAATGTATGTAAAGAACAATATAAAACAATTATAAAACATATTAAAACAATTTTGTTTATAGTTTATTTTAAAAAATTGACAGCTTTACTTGATCATTAATTATATGTTCATCATACTTTCTCCACTTACATGTTTTGGGTTCACCCCCTCAATTAAGCATAGGCTTTACTTATACCTTGAATTGATTATGTTAGAATTTTTCTATTTTTACTTCAAAAGGAAAAAAAAAAACATATCCTATTGTCTAATTCTTTCTTAAAGGATTATATATATTGGATATTCTTTAGCTATCTATTTTAAAGGTATAATTAAATGTGGATATATAAACTCTTTTGAAAACGTTATCTGTAAAAATACACAAAATCAAGAGACACTATAAAAATATGTTATGTGATTAAATTTTGAGATTTTTTAAGTCACTTACTAATAGTAATCTTTGAAATAAATTATGGTTGCAATAACTATCAAACTCTCAAATTACCAATTATGATGACTTTTATGTTGTTTTATTTAGAACATAACTTTTTATTTATGTCAAAGATTTGGAGAAGATCTTATAAATATCCACATAATTTGGATATATAACTTATATTCAAGTAACAGATAATTATATTTTATTAATTATCCAAACCTTATTATTAGAAGTATAAAAGTTTATAAAGAAAAATTAATTTACAAGAAATATTCACTTAATTCTCTTACACATTATTATTCCCACTTTGAAAGAACAATATAGAAATAGTTTTTGTTTTTTACTCTTCTTAGTTTGTTGTTACAGAAATTGAGAAGTTATGTGATAAACTTAGACATTAAGAATGAAGATGTTTGGCAAAGTTTGATGTTGAGTGTTCATTTCTCAATCCAACAAGAACACAGTGTTCTTTCTATGCCAGTTTATATATAGCTGGAAACTTGTGGGGTTTTGTCCCCTAATTCATTGCCCAATCCACATGCACTGGACAACAATAGCAACTCAGATCACGACTAAAAGGTGCTCAATTTTTTTTAAAGAAAAAAATAAAGTGAATATTGAAAATGAGATCAAAGTGCATTTAATTTGACAATGTTATATAAAAAGCTTTTTTTTATTAAGAAAAATAGTTCTCTACAAATATTTAAACTCAAAATTCGATCACGAGTAAGCAGTGCTTTATCAATTACTAGACTCATTTAAAAAGAGGATCATCTCAAGCTAGTTGTTTAGATTTATAATATATTTAATAACCCCTTCAAAGAATAATTGAAAAAGAATTGCAAGGAAAAAATATTTAAAAAATTGATTTTGATTTGATAGATTATCTAACTGTCCCAAAAGTGTCTTAAAATGTAGGGTTACCAAATAAAATGTTATGTCTAAATTATATATTTTAAATTTATAAAGTATGTAATGCAAATATTTAGGAACTTTAAAGAAGATTAAGAAATTGTCGCAGTTAAGTTAATTCATTATTAACATGGTATAAATACTTTTATCAAGTATTTAAAATAAGCAAAAATAGCATGGACAAGAAAAAAAAAAAACTTGAAAATAAACAAAAATGAAAAACAAGTTTGATATCACCATTATCAACAAGATATAATAAAATAATCACTAAAATAAAATAAGTAAAGTGAACGAAAATAAGATTTGAAAAGATAACATACTATAAAGGAAAAGGAAGTATCAGTCACCATTAAATCAGTTATCCCTTCCTTTATCTAACAATGAAGTTAATTGAGAATCAAAAACTCATTATACCGTGATAAAAGGATTAGAAATATCAAAATCTAACTAAATTCACCTATTTTATAACGTGAATGTGTTTTTTTAAATTTTAAAATAAAAGTATTAGTCTATAGAAGTTTTTCTGTTTTTAGGCATCGTTACAGCTGTCATTCTCTCTCTTCTGAATCTGTTAGAATATTGTAACAGCTTATGGTTATACTCTCTTTCTTCTTTATTTTTACTC
>Ga0099824_1004437_pt1 | contig 20208 bp, 12 predicted proteins | sample SiratrowhiteBW_FD_76837 | JGI IMG/M metagenome (GOLD analysis project Ga0099824, IMG submission 76837) | Root nodule microbial communities of legume samples collected from California, USA - Siratro white BW | ecosystem: Host-associated > Plants > Roots > Nodule | place: USA: California... | reverse complement strand
TTTTTCTGATTTACTTCAATTAAACATTAAGTAAACATATTTTCATCGATAAAAAATAAAAAAGAAGAATAAATAGAAAACAATATAATATTTATAATATACTTTTATTATTTCTTTTATAAAATAAACAATTTTTAGTGATTTAATTATTTTAGGTAATAATATAATAATGAATGGATAGATTGTATTGAGTATGGGTAGATTGAAGGAAGATTAATTATATTATAGCTGTTTTGGTAAAAAGGAAATTATTATAAATGAAAAAAAAAATATATAATTATTGAAATCAATTATTTGAAGAATTAGGTATAAATCAGTTTATTTTTCATATATAATATATATATATTGTTACAAACCCTAAACCCACTTAAAGGAGTGTTTTGTAATTTCTAAAGTCAAGAGTATTTCGTAATTTCCACTTCATTTACAAGGGCTATTTCGTAATTTGGATCTTCATCCCTTCAAATCCCTGCAAATCTCTTCAGGTGAGCGAAGATCAAATCCTGCAAATCTCTCCTCATCCATCCTCCCAAATCAGGTCAACCAAACAACCTTCATCCCCTCAAATCGATCTTCATGAACAGTAAATCCTCTCAAATCAGTTCAACCAAACACAACCTTAATGTATAACATATAAGATTTAAATATATTTCATGATACTACAAATATTAAAATTTTGTTTTGTTTAGTTAGTTTTGATCTTTGTAATTATAATTTTGAAAGGACATTTATCTATATTTAGTAATAGTTTGGCATGCATATATGTGAATGACAAATGAACTATGAGGATTGGCTTATAATCCCAAGTAAAAAATTATGGAGTGGACTCAACATTTCAACTGCCAAACACATGTAGAATCATTTGTGTAACATATAACGTGTGTTAGCTCAATTATAGGTTGAATTGTATTAGATTTTTTTTTCTTTTCTTTTAATATTTTATTATTATATAGGGTGTCTTCAAAATAATTAAATATTTTTCTTCATTACTTTATTAATATTATATATTTATAAATATAAATCTATATTTCACTTAAATATTTTTTATAATATACTTTCTTAATAATTTATTTTTAAGTTTTTATTTTAACGTTTAAGAAATCTCTATTTTTATGAGATATTTTATTGATTTTTTCTCATATTTATAAATTTGTATGAATTAGACTATGGTATGCAAAACTATTAATTATACAGGACAAATTATACTTAATAGCATGCAAGTCTATCATCTTTTCTTTAAGAGCAAATACGTACATATATATATATATATATATAATGTTACTATTAAATATGTAAATAATTTAAAATGATAGAAATTAGGGAAGAAAATAAAATGAAAACTTGTTATATTGATAAACAAACATATTAAACTTTAGAATATAATTAAAACTATTGAAAGTTTATTTACTTTTACTTTATTATCTAATTATAATTTATTATGTGTAGTAAAATTGTTAAATTTGACAATAATTATTTAAAAAATATATGTAACTTAATTTAATGAGTTGAGGGTGTAAAATTATTTACACTCTTACATCAAACCTACGTCACGATTTTAATATTTTTTAAAAGATTAAAATAAAACTTATATTTTGAAATATGATTCTATTATTTAAAGAAAATATGTATTTCAAAATACGACTTCTTTCTATTACACAGTATTATGCATACCCTGTTGTTTATTATAAACCATTGATTTTTATAATTTCTTTTGAAAACCCTGAGAAGTAAAAATCTGATTTTTACGTAGAAGATACTTTAAAAGCTGTACAATTTCGTGCGTGTATTGTGATAAAGAAATCAATGGTAGATCTAGAAAGCAACAACAACCCTAGAAATTTGAAATTAAAAAACCAAAAAAGACAACTTTCACACAACAAATACTATTAAAGAAACCCCAAAAGAACCAAAAGGGTTCCTTAAAAGGCCAAAAGAACAGAACATTGTGACAGAGTGTTCCAGAGTTTGTTGAACTGTGAAGAGGGTAACTGCAACCAAGCAAGCAAACCAGTGCTGATGGAGGATACCACGAAGAAGAGGGTGTTTTCTCCACCCGTTGTGCTTCTCCTTCTAGTTTTCTCACTTCTTCTCATGCTTCCAGAAGCTTCTGCTACAAAGTTTACCGTTGGAGACAACCGTTTTTGGAACCCCAACATTAACTACACTGATTGGGCCAGAGGAAAACATTTCTACCTTGGAGATTGGCTTTGTGAGTACCCTTTCTCTATTTATCTGTGTATGTGTTTTGTCTATGAATGGACTTTTGTTTCCGTGATAGGTGTTGCTGCAGCTTCTCTGTGAACTGGATCTGGGTTAGTAGGAGGATGTGATGAGTTAGTTAAAGCTGTTATCTTTTTGTTGTTTTCGTTGCTGAATTTAGTGTCTTTTGAACCAAGAGGGTACATTTGATAATTTCAATTTCAGATCTTTTGGTTTTCTGTCTGTAGTTAACATTTGGCTCTTTCATTGAAATCATGTTGGGTGGATGAGAAAAGAATTTGGATGGTGTTGTAGAAGAACCTGGAATTGTTGTGTGTGTGACCAACATTTGTAAATGAACTTTAAAAATTGGATTTTTAGGGGAATGACGTTGGGTTTTTTCTCCACTCTTCCATTTACTTTTGATTTCTTAATTGATATTTTCTGTCTAGAGGAAGTGTAAATAAGAAATGGGGTTTTGATTTTGGATCCCTTTTGTGCTTCTGTTGCCGTGGTCTGCATTTTCAAACCCTTAATTAACCCTTTTGTTTCAGTGAAAGTGAAACCTTAAATTCCTCATTTTGTGCCTTCAAAGTTACTTTTGGTGTGAATGTAAGTTAATTTGTGTTTTCATTGTTCTTACATCTTTTGTCTCCGTGGCTTTGAGTTCTGGAGCTCACCACCGAAATAAGCCCATAAAAATCACAGTCAGTGAATGGTTAAACAAAAATGTGGAATATCAATCAAGCACTGTATGCTATGTTGCTCAAGTTTACAAGTTCACTAATCTACCCGAAGTAACCAAAATGTTAAGCTGAATATTCCCATCAATTAACACCACAGTAGAAATGAGGTTAACTAAAGTTAAAAGAATGACTTTCACCCTCAATCAGTGGCTTAATTTGTTAATGAAATGCAGCATAACAGATATAGTACATGTTTGGAGTGTAAAAAGTACTTCTGTTAAAGGACACTCTATGTATCTTTTAGTCTGAAAGTACTTGTAGAATGAGGCTAACAGTAATCCAAACATGCTAATAGATGTTCATCATCTTTTCTATCTCAGAAGTTTTCTAGTCTAGTTTTGGTTTGTAGATTGTAGTCTCATTATCTTTTCATACCTCAATTTTGTTTATAGAAGCACAAAAATAGTTGTTTGTTAGAAGTAGCAAGCAACAAACAAACTTGTGTGGTTGAGTCCAAATTTTGAGTTCCTAAGTAAGGTTAGATGGAATGGAATGGAATGCAATGTTTCCTAGTTCATACATTCATGCTAACTAGGTCTGTTTTGCAGACTTTGTTTATGACCGGAACCAAGCTAATGTGCTAGAAGTGAACAAGACCGATTATGAGACTTGTAACTCTGATCATCCACTCCAAAACTGGACCAGGGGTGCAGGAAGAGATGTGGTTCCTCTAAATGTAACCAAAACTTACTACATCATCAGTGGCAAAGGCTTCTGCTTCAGTGGCATGAAGGTAGCTGTTCATGTTGAAAAGCTACCACCTCCTCCTAAAGCTGCCCCTGTGAAATCCGGTGCACCAACCCTCTTCTCCACCAGCCACATTGTTCTCACACCAGTTCTTTTTGCCATTGGAACAGCATGGGATGCATTCATTCATTTCTGGTAGTGACACCACACACCACCATTGAACAACAGCATTGGATAAGTGTTAATGTTGTGTTAGTTTATTGTATTTTTTGTTCAAAGGCAAATTGTTGCTTGCATTGCATGGGGATAGTAGTTGTTGGTTGGCCTCAAATGGGTCAAACAAAGGGTGATGTTTCAGCAAGTTAGGTAGTGTCTGTTTGATTTTCAAAATGTGTTGTATTTCTGCATGATTATTATGGTCAGAAATATGCCACAAACTGGTTTAAATTAATTTGATTTATTGGAGGATTCAAATGCGGAAATTGCGGCAATTGGTATGATGATTTAGGTCTAGTAGGACCTTGTAGCATCACTGCTCTTACTTTTCCCCAATGTTTTCATGTCTTCAACTTCATCCCAAATTAATATGTATTTAAATGGTTATACCAATTCAGAAGACCCTTTTGCATGTATTAAGAAATTTTAATTTTTTGTGCGACTTTTAGTTGTCAAACAAAAAGATACAGTTAATATCTGACCTTACTTTGACAGAACTACATTATGACCAAAATTCATTTGATCTCCAAAAGAAAGTTTAACATCAATAATAAAGTCATAATCTAAGTCTGTTACCAACAAATTGATTTGACTGTTGTTTCTACTTGTTAATTAAAACCTTTATTCTTTCCTTTACATTTTGTCTTCTATGAACCAAAACAAAGTCATTGCAGAATATCAACAAGGTCTGCAATTAGTAGATAGTTGAATTTCTTTGGAATTAGTGGTTCAATTTTTAACTTCATGGAAGGACTAGACTTTGTTTGAAGAGACAAAATTCATTTGGGTGATCTTTTGATTCCGAAAAGTTAAACCTTTGAATGGGTTGAGAGCTGTTCTTGGGATGCCCACACAAAGTCATTGCAAAATGGTCCCAATGCTGCTAACAGCATTTACATGTAATGTTGCTGATATTACCACATGTTTGGATTTTCTGCCGGATTTTTTTATGTTGTTTCTTTGTTGTGTCTTTAAAATATATTGATTCTAATATTTTAAAATATATTAATTTTTTTATATATCAAAATTAATGTATTTTAAAGGCAATAGGATAGAAGGACAGTACCAAAAATTCAGGAAAGAATTTGGACTTAGATATGTTTTTGGCTACTTCTTGCACCCACAATTTTAATTTTTGATTTTTTATGATTAGAAGATTCAAAGCAATGATATACATATATACTATAATTCAAATTTCAACTATATATAAATTTTACGGTTGATAATAGTCACATAATATATAATTATAGTAATCCAGAGAGTTATTAGTTTGTTTTATTATTTGATCATTCAAATTAATAGTAAAAATATTCATTTTGATACAAACTAAATCAGAATGTATTTAAATTCCATTTTATATCATTTAATTTTAAAATCTTACAACACGTAATTTGTAATTTAAATAATATATATAAGAGTAGCTGCCAACTTTCTTCGTTGCAAAATATGAAAGACTGTCTTAGTGTAAAGAAAAAATTAGGATTAATTTTCTCCTTGCTTTTTCTATGATTTAAATTACATTGTTTATTTTACATTTTTTTCAGCAAAATGAAGAAATGAACGAAAACTTCAACCAATTTTTATTTGGCAAGCATACTTTCCAGTAAAAAATAATTTACAGAAAATATTCATATCATACAAAAATTTGTTGTCTTTAATTGATATTATTTATTTTATTGTATCATATAATGTTCTATATTGTTTAAAAATAAAGAAAGTCTAACTCAGTTTATTAAACAGTGTAAATAAGCTGTTGTAAACATTTTAATATGTATTTAATTGATAGGGATAAAAAATTGTATATTATTTAAAAAAATTAATGATTTCCACATGTTTTTAGCATTACATTTTCCATTCTTTTTATTAGGTGGTGTGAGTGAAATATAATTGAAATTTTCTCTATTATTTCATGACATGTCTCATCGGATTCCACAAATTGATCTTCAAAAAAATAAATTTTGTGCCAATTTTTTTTTCATCACGGTTTACAAAAAAAAATTCTTCATATAATATATTGTTCAAAAAATTGTTTACTATTTATAATTAGAACTCGATTTCCAAATAAATAAGTTCTAATGTTCATTTTGATACATTATTGCAAAATAAAAAGATCAGTTTTCTCAGGAACCGAATTCTAAATTATTTTTTCCTTTTTTAAATCTTTTTAAAATTGAAATTATGAAAAATTTAAAATTTAAAAATGTAATAATAAAAATAATTAATATTTTAAAACATTGATAATATTTAAAAGTTATACTGTAATAAGTTAAATAAATTGTTAAATGTAGTTAATATTAATATTTTGTTAAAAAATTAAGCTATTTGATAACAAAAAAATATTAATTTAAATTAATGATTTGAGGGTATTTATAATTAAATATATTTATTAATATAATTATATAAAATTTGAAACGATATATACATGTTTATGACATTAAACTTGTTGTAATATATTGTTTGTGATAACTAATGGATATATACATATATCTAATTTTGGTTTAATCACATTTATAAAGTTTACTTCATTGAAGTAAAATAATAACAGAGTATTTAAAATAAAGCAAAAAATTGTTCTAAAATGAAAAATAAATAATATATTAATTAAAATTTTACAAACTTATAGGATATTGTAAAGATTTTAATAAATTTATTGAGTTAATTATATAATATATGAAACGATATATTAAATTATATTGTTAATAAAATGACACAGCAACAATATTAAAAATGAAGTTAATCTCTTGTAAACATGCAAAAAGATAAAATAATATGAAGATATTTTAATTAAAAGCAAAGTAAATAATTCATATTTAAAATTGAAAACATCACACTTAATTATAAATTTCATTTAATAAATTAAAAATAATAATGAATTAAAAACCATACTTTACAGTGAAAATAAATTAATAAGTTATATCAATATTTTTAGTTTTAACCAAATTAAATGAACTTAAATAATACAAAATCAACATTAAATTAAAACTAATGAAATCAAACATTAATTGATTTATTCTTTTTCATTTATCGAAATACATTATTATATTAAGATAATTATAACTAATATAGTTTTCATGATTTCACCATTCAATTTGATAATATAGTTACATATTTGGATAATCCAGATCAAGGCCTAAAGTGATTCTTAAATTACCTCAATTATAGGAAGCCAAGTTGTATTGCCGCAGTACTCTCAACTCATAAAAGCAGGTTTTGTTTAGAACTTCTGATGCCCTTGAAGTTAACACTCCAAACACATTATTACACATGAGATTCAAGAAATACTAATCTGTTTTTCCATCACTTTCAGTTTTGCTCAGAAAAATGTCCCCAGCACCTCCAATACACTTTTTTCCATCCACTCTTCTCTAGGGAGCTAAAACAATTATGACAATAAACTCCACATGAACTTCACCAAATGAAAAAGACCTAGTCCTGACTATGTAATGACCTGTATAAATGCAAAGACCTAAAGTCTTTATTATGGAGTGACTATATGTATGCAAAGACCTATAGATTTCTCTAGCTTGCACTTTGTTTGAATTCACATTATCACTGGCTTGAAGAAAAGAACACCTTCAATAACCTAATTTGCTCCCTAACCTTCATCCATGCTTCACATCAGGGTAACTAACACAACATTGTAGCCTTACATCTGTCACATTATTCAACTATATAATGTAAACTTTGTCATACGTATAAGAAATTAATTCGATATATATATTCTAGTTAAAAGCTTATCACAACAGTCATTATAAACAATAATCAACTTGACCTTTTCACAACTCAATTCCTGAGGCTATCAAAGAGGAACTTACATAACAGGAAGAGTGTTGGTGTTTAGCCAGAACCAGGATCGAGAACAGGAAGCCTGCAATGCAAGCTGATGGATTTATCAGTCTCACGAGAGCCTGGAATGAAGAACTGAAATATCACTGTGAGGCAACTGCCCTGTGGGGCAATCCCGTAGAAAGCACAATCTGGTCTGGCCAAGTGACACTGGAGGCTCTTGGCGAAGTGCTTCACACTCACTTGCACAGATTGCCCATCTCCTCTTGAAATGGACCTTGACGATCGTGTCTGAGCACTGAGATTCTGATCTTCAGAAGGGGCATTTGTTTGCTCTCCAATCACCCCCAGTCTCCGAAAATCAGCACCCAGACTGATCAGTGTGGTCGAAACCTGCACGCTCAAATCCCCATGCTTGCTTATGAACACATTCACAACATCACCCACCTGTTTCATCCGATCCACCAAGTTCAACAACTGATTCAAATCAGGCACCTGCATGAATATGGAAATTAAATGAGTGAAAAGACTCAAATTTTTCCATTCATTCATCTTCTCTCACACACAAACAAGTCTACACTGTCTCATTAGCCATTCCAACCATCTCTGGTTACAAGTCACTAGGGATTCATTTCAAATATTATTACTTGTACTCCCTTCACCCGATATACTTAGATCAGTTATACTCATGTCTGAGATTCACGATTGACTATACCCACCAATCTCCAAATCTCGGCCTCCACCCAAGTTTGTTACTCTGAACTGGAGTTTATAAGGTCACAACCGTTCAATCCAAATCCTATAAATATATATATATTACTCACAACCGTTCAATCCAAATCCTATATATATATATATATATTACTTGCTACTAGCGAAAATATTACTCACTTATCTCTCATATTCAATATTCACTCTCTTATACACTATGCTGAAAAAAAAAAATCTCAATTCAAACTAATCTCCTCTTATCCTTAAAAATATATAAGATTCTAAAAATAATTTAAATTACACGTCGTACATACAAAACAATCTAATTTATACAACAGGTTTCAGAAACCCTAATTATTTACAGTGTCTAAGGTTTTTGTAGTGTTCACAACTGTTCTACAATGGCAATTTGACCACAACAATCAGCATTTGTCTTCAATTGTGTCCAATATCAAGAAACACGATAAAAGTGTAGATATGAAATTGGAAGAGGAAGAACCTGAACGAGTGTCGGAGGGAGATCCTGCGCCGAATCGAGCGCGGTCTGAAGCTCGGTGACCTGCGCCCGCGACAAGGGTTTGGAGATGGGAATGTCCTGAATCACAGCGGACTTATAGCCACGCGTTTCCAGCGTGAGGAACGGCATGGACTGGGTGGAGTTTGGGGAGAGTTTCTTGACGAGCTTGATCTCGAGGCGCGTGGCGGCGGAGGCGGAGGCGGAGTATTCGGAGGCGACGGCGACGGCGCTGCGGAGGGCGCGGAGTAGGAGGGAGAGGTCGAGGGCGAAGGCGATGCGGTCGTCGTTGTTGCTGGAGATGCGGTAGTCGTGGAAGAGCGCCTCCTTGCGGAACTGCGCGACGGAGTGGACGCCGTCGCCGTTGAGGAGGTTGTGGAGGAAGAGCGCGTGGTCGCGCGTGAGGTAGAGGTGGCAGGATTTTCCGGTCCTCTCGAGGGCGGGGAGGAACCGCTTCTCGAGGAGGTTAACGCCGTTGTCGGTGAGAAAAGCCTTGAATTTCATGCCTGAAAAGATTTGAACAAAGAGTGAGAAACTTTGAGTTTGTTTTTGGTGGGAAATTTTCCTCAATTTCGCGTTCTTTTGGGCTTTGAACGTTGCTCCCAAAACCGGACCGGTTCGCCCTGTTTGGATAAACCGGGTTGAGTTAGTATTACATTACATTCCTCAAAGAAAAATAAACCTTATTTGACGTTTTAAAAGTATTTGACATGGTAAGATCCATAAAAAATAAAATTAAAATTTTATGTTATGATTCATGCAATAAAATATCCTTCCATACACATTTAAAAATCTAAATGGTTATTTAACCTAAAGTATATATTGACCTTACCAATGAGTAATTTTTATCTAGAAATCTTATTAACTATTCTTGGTTACCGATAACCTTATATATGTATATATAATATAATATTCAAATTCAAGAGCTTCTTCTAATTTAGGGAGGTTCATAAGTGTTTTAAAGACGGACTGATTTAGTTTGATGGGAGAAAGACAAAATAAAGAAGAGAAGAAAAAGAGATAATTTTTTGTACTGATCCAAGAATCATAAATACTTTATGAGAAAGATTATAAATAACCAAAGCTTAAAGAAGAAAAAAATTATAAATAATCAAAGCTTAAAATAAAGAAGAAAACTTCGACACAAAGTTGATAGAAAAATATTAAATTTTACAAGCAGTTCATCGTTTAACATTTACGTTAGACAATGGTTTTATATATTAAGAATATAAGTTTTAGATTAAGTAAAAGTGAAAGAGTTAAGTAGTATATGAAGAAGATCCACAAATTGATTATTTTATAATTTTGGATTAGAAGTGATGTAAATATATTATGTTAGACTTAATATGGAAGAGTATTGAAAAGGAGATTATCATAAATTAAAATGTAAGTATAAATTAAACATGTATTAAGTGTTTCATTCAACTAATTATAGTGTAGCATATGTGAGTGAATAAACAAAATTTACATTTTAGTGATAATATTATGAAAATAACTAGATTGATCATAATATTTTATGGGTCGAGGTAGAAACATTACACATAAATCTCTCATTATATATGAACATATAAACCAATTTTTTATAAAAAAAAATATATATTTTAAAAATTATAATGTTTTGAATAAATAATAGTTTCTTAAGAATTAAACTTTAGGCTTAACTAAATTTTACAAAATAAAATAGTTTCTTAAGAATTAAACTTTAGGCTTAACTAAATTTTACAAAATAAATATATAAAATAAAGTTGGTATTCATTTATATATTATTAAAATATTTTATTTTTAGTAAAGGAGTTTTTAACCCATCTTACATAACTGACTTGTTTAATTTATGCAGTGAGATTGAATGTTTAAGAGGACAACTGCTTCCAGCACTTCCACATTTGCTTTTGGCACCCCATCATAATAATACCACTGTTATCCTTCTCAGAATATTAAAAGACAGGCAGACTTCTAGTTTTGGACGTTGATGATATTAATATTAGTGAAAAAATATAGAATTTATTAAAATATTAAAAGAGCAAAGATTACTTTATTGCTTAGTGCAATAAAATAATTTTCATGCCTTTTAAGATAAAAAGTTTCCCATTACTTTAAATTTTTAAAAAAGATGAAGGGTACTATTGTTTTAAAAATATTGAACGTGTAAAACTGTAAAAAGTCGTAATTTACAATTAATTAATTGGGTAATTAAATGACAGAAACTAAATAGTAATAAAAATGTATAAATATATCTCTTTTTATTAAAATATCAAAATAAGCAAAAACGTTACGCCAGGTTTAAATTGAAACATTGTTTTGGCCTGAACCTACTCATTAGAGCATGAACAACTTATGTTTATCATTAATTTGGCAGTTATTATTTACTTAAATTGCACTAAAAGACAATTAATTGTTAACAGTCAATTACGTGAAGATCCTACATTGCCCCAATAACATGCGTTGATTCCAAAAGCCTTTACTTTAGGTTTCAGCTGTTACTGAGGCTGTTCTTGTTCTTATGCACCCTTTCACCACACTTTAAAAAGCGTCACTATCTATGCACCACTTTTTACAGTGCTTCATTTTCTGCTTCATTCGTCTCATTGCCCTCACATTATATAAGTCACACATGTATCGTTGTGTTTCTAAAGAGAACAAAACAAGCTAGGTGATGTGAAAAGTTGTGTTAGCAAATTTACAATCTAACTGTTTGAGATCAATCTGTCTGTCTATCTATTTATCTGTCTGAGTTGTTTGTCATAATGATATGGAAGAGTGTGATGATGGTAATGGTGAGTACGGTGGTGATGGGATGGTGGTCATTGATGGTGATGGGAAGTCCGATGCTTCATAAGGTGGGAGGCTCCAAAGGTTGGATCAGTCAAGATGTTAACTACACTGAATGGTCTGCTCAACAGCATGTCTATGTTGGAGATTGGCTATGTAAGTACACATATACCTCTTCATTGTTTCATATTGATTCCAGGTTCTTCAAATTGATGATAACAAAATGTAGTTAGTTTCATTATATTTGTTCTATCTTCATTTTTCTTCTCTTAACCAAAATCATGATTGATTTCTCACGTAATAAGGTTTTGAAATTGATTTCTCTTTAGGTATTTCTGAGAATAAGGTTTTGAGATTGATCAATTTTCATACATGAAGTCATAATATTTTGAAACATTTATGTTTTGATGACTGTGTGTGAATGAGAGAAGATTAGTCAAAATCACATATCAGAATATCATTAATCAGATTATGATAAAAGTATATTATGTTTTTCTTATTTTACAATTGGATATCTTCTAACATTTTTTAACATTTTGTACTTTTGTGATGATAATACATTATTATTATTATTATTATTATTATTATTATTATTATTATATGGGGGAGTTGGAGTATTGAACAAGGATACTACTCGTATTGGTAATAGAGAGAATAAAAAGAAAGCGTGATACTCTTTTACCCTTTAGTTAAATTCGGAAAACTTTGCTAATTAAGTGGAAATTAAACATGTTAATTAATTCTTGAGCTAGAAATGGAAGTTAAAATATTTGGGTATTTGGAACAGATTAAGCTTAATTAATGCTAATGAAAGTAATACCTATACGGTGTAAAAAGAAAAAGTTAAAGGCGTAGTCAAGAGAAGCATAAGATCAAAACAGAAAAGAAAAAGAAGAAGAATCTTCCTTTCAAAACGTGGAGAATGCAAGCTTTAACTCAAAATCACACATTGATCTGAAATCGGAGACAAAATTCTAATAGCCAATTGGAAGCTTCATAAAACTAAAGCTACTTTAAATTTTCGGTAAGTTTGTATATAATATTGTTATTTGTTTTGGCAAATAGCAAACATAATATATATCATGTGGGAAGAAGTATACATGTTAATTGGTTTTTTAATTTTAGACCTCTTTCAATATAGATAAAATGAATAAATTTAAGTATGTTTTTAGATAAGTTTGCTTTGATCTCATACATTTAAAATTTATTTTCATCCATATAATTAAAAAAAATGCCTGTTTTAGTTTATATATGTTCCAAATACAAATAGATATAAAATTTACCTAATAATTACAATCATTTTCTCGGTAACTTATTTTCATTTGCATTCTTTTGATCAAACTTTCTAGGCAAGGAGAGATATCAAAACATTTTTTTTTTTTAAAAAACCACATGTACTAAAAAGATCAATTTCAATATGAAAATTAAAGACAAATTTAAATCAATTTAGGGATTATGATTTTTTAATTTTCATTACTATATATTTAGAATATATGTATCTATCTAGCTCCCTAGGCTTGGTAAAAAAAAATAAAAAATAAAACCTAGTATTTGTAAGTTTAAGTAAAAACATAGTCACTATGATAATTATCACTAATTAAATATTTTTGAAAAATAAAACATTCCAAACTTGTGTTTTTTTTAACATGATAATAATTCAAAAGATTCAGAAAAATATTATGATCATGCATGCATGCATGAGATAGTTGGTTTTGTTCTTATATATCTACTGATGGTGATGAACATTTGATGAAGTGTTCGTGTTTGACAAAAGATACTTCAATGTTCTGGAGGTGAACAAGACAAGCTACGAGAACTGCATAGACAGGGACTTCATAACCAACGTGACACGAGGTGGTCGTGACGTGGTGCAGATGACAGAGGCAAGAACCTTCTACTACCTCTCAGGTGGAGGCTACTGTTTCCATGGCATGAAAGTTGCTGTGCATGTTCAACAACATCTGGCAATGGCACCAGCTCCATCCATGAGTGTGTCTGCTTCTTCTCTTTTGCCCTCACTCATGTGTTCCTGCATTTGGATCATTCTGGTTAATGTGGTTTATTATGTGAACTTGGTTTTCATGGATGCTTTGTAAGTGTTCAAAGATAATGGCTTTTCTTGTTCTTGCTTAGAAGTTAGGGTTTCAGGTTTCTGCATGTTACATTCTAATAGGTGAAGAAGAAAACCTTATTATATGCTCATTTTATCATATCATTTTATTACCTTTTTTTTTTATGATAAAAAAGTATTTATGTAAACATTTTCGAAATCTTGGATGTTTATTTAATTCGAGTTTTTGAGATTCCACTATTCTGTTTATTTTATTTTATTTTATAATACATTTTGTTACTCTTCTGTTTTTAACTATTTTATACTCGAAAAAAAAAGTGTGAAAAATAACGATTATTTTTCTTATGTTTTGGTTGTAATAATTATACCTTATGGTGGCAAGAAACAATAGTTAGAAAAGAGAGAAAGGAAAAATAAAAGAGAATTGTTGTTAGTATACATCAAATTGTTTTACAAGTTAATATAGAAGAAAGAGGAATAAAAACAGAGAAAAGGGTTTTTATATAAGTTAATATAGAAGAAAGAGAAATAAAAAGAGAAAAAAAAAAGGGTTTTGATATAAGTTAATATAGAAGAGAGATAATTAAAAGGAGAAAAAAAGGTTTTGATATTATTATATTATAATATATTCATTTTATTGTTTTAGTTTCTACATTTTATTTAGTTTTGTAACATCAAATTACGTATTTCTTTTTACAGTTAGTTTAATAAAAACCTAAAATGCAATTAGTATAAATTTCATAAGACGTGTTTTTGAAAAATTACATAAAAGTGTTTATGGATTAACAAATCTATTGGTACGTCTTGTGATTATAAACGTTACATAATGGATTTTTTTTTTTTATTTTTTATTTTTACATTTCAAAATAACCATTTTAAAATCAAGTGTTTATATGATAATTCAAAATATTTTCTTTTCGTATTACAAAACGACGATAATTTCAAAATCTATTTTTCTTTTTAATTTTGTAAAAACGGTGATTCCAAATATTATTTATACTCCAGAGTAATAATTCTATTTTAATTCGGGAATGTAGTTTTATTTTTGAAATTAGGCGTATATTACTTATGTTTTGGAACTTAATTTTTTTCGTAATGAAAAGTATATTTTAAAATATGAAAAAATTCAATACACAGAAAGGTAAATTTGAGATTTATTTTTTTCAAACTAAAAAAAGTGAGAAAGAACATTTTATAATGAAAAATTATTAAATCAAAGAACTTACTTTTTATTTTTTTTATATTTATCATCGCATTAATATTTTCAACAAATAAATTACACTATTTTCTAATAGAAATTTATTACCATCATGAATATCTGAAGGGTCTTATCCATCTTCAAAATCGTGGTCGTGTTTTGGTGGCACTTGAGAAGAACAGACACAAAAAATGGCTTCTTCTTCTCTTCAGTGTTGTTCCGTTTGGGTTCCTTCTCTTCCCAACCTTAACACTAACGCCGTTCGCTCCCTTTCCGTTAACCCAAACTCCGTTACTTTCTCTCCCTCTTTCACCAGAATCAGAGCATCTTCTTCCTCTCCAACCCTTGATGAAGCTGCTATGAGCATCGACAACCTGCGACGTTTCATCAACCTTAACTCTGGAAAGTGGAACGGCTCTTTCTATGTACAATCTCAACCCTTATAATAAGTTTTGCTTACCCTTTTTCTTTCGTGGACAAAATTTGATTTTACTTATTCCACTCTTTCTAGTGCAATGTACTTTGTCTTAGAATTCAAAACACAGTTATAAGGATGTTTGATTTGTTGATAATGTTCTTACAAAGATTAGATGCTCTTTGCACTGTCATCCAATCCAATTATACTTTGACATGTATGCTAAGTTTGTTAAATTTCATAATAACTACCTTGGGAAATGCTAGAAAGACATATGAACGAACACCCTCCCTTTAATTAGTTGAAAGTTCATGACTTTGATTAGTTGTTAGTGTAAATTTTTTGCTGCCTATGAAAATCAGAAGGAAAATGCTATCCAGTGCTGTTGGGGTGCAGGCTAAATAATTAAAAAAGGAAAATTTTTGTTGGGAGTTATGGGAAAATATGTTATAAATCTTTTTACTGGACCCAAAAATTAAACTACCTCATGCACAATCTAAAGGCATTTTACACTGTCATCTGATCACAAATTGACTTGAAGGTTAAGTTTGGTGATTTTCGGAATAACTAATGTAAAAGTTCAGCTAGAAAGATTTATGTTTAAATAGCAATGTAAAACTTTCTACTGTGGTAGTGTGTGCAAATTAAAATTTAATGATTATTATTGTCTATTAAGTTGAAATTTCAAAAGGAAAATACTCACCTTAAACAACTGTGCCCAAGTTACTTTCGGTATATTATTGATCTTATTTCTCTTTTTTGAATAACATTGTTTTCCTCTGTTTTGTAGCAATTTGATTCAAGTGGGAATATGTTGCAACAACTGAGTACCAAGCTTTCTGCTAGCTCTTATGGGGAAGATGAACTCATGAGTCTCATTCAAACGTAATAAACTATTCTCTCACTCTTATCAGCATGCTTCTTTTCTTGTGAACAAAGCCAGGGAAAATAATGCAACACAACTAGAAGTTTAGAGGAATTGTAAACAAAGAGCATGGATTGTTTTTATCTTATTTTTCAATTGATATCATGTTTTTTTTTTGGATAAAATCTTCATTTACTTTTCCGTTTGTTTATGGTTTTCAGTATTTGCGAAATAAACAGTGAAAATAACAAAATATTGTTTTCACTCTCTCCTTTTTTTTATGAACTTTGTAAAACAGGACAAAAATTTAAAACAAATGACTTTTTTGTTATTGTTAATAAAAACATATCAATTAAAATAAACAAAATGAATCTGAAATTTTGTGTTACTTGAATCTGAAACACAAATGATGTAGTCCTCTACAAGGAGAGTGGATTCAGTCTACTGAAGTGTAACCCCATTGTATTAAATCATTCAAGTCTAAGAATTATTTGTTCATCATCAGGTTGCTTAGAAGTTTGAAGGACATCTAATGTTAATTGTTGCTCCTTGCAGGCTGTATATTAAACAACCTTCATCAAGTACTTCAATTTCTGGAGATGACAATGATGCAGATTGGGCAGAGTACAAAATTAAAGAAACCAACATGTTTACTGTTGACAAATATCAACAAGTGAGATTTTCTTCTTATGCTGGAATGTTGAACTGGACTGTAAACCATCATCTTTTCAAAACATATTTTGGTTCCTTCTTTATGATCCCATTGTTTCTTTAGTGTATCCATCACAATTAGTTTGCAGATAGGCTTTTTCCCATCTGAGAGGGCATTTGCATTGAGATACCAAACAGCTGGCATGTTGGAAACAGTATTAAGGCAAGGTGTTCTCGGAGAAGACGACACCGGTGAAGAATCGCCAAGGTAATTCTTTACATAGAAGAGACTAGGTAGCACTGTTTGACTGATTTCTATAGTAGTGAAGTGTAACAATTGCTGACCTTATAACATTTATCATGCATCACTGAATTAGTAAATGAAGTCTAGGCTGCATTTGGTGAAGATAACAAGGATTGTGCTCCACTTGTTCAGATTGTTGTGACATAGAGATCAATTAGTTCTTGTCGAATCATTTGGCAGCTTGCATAATATAAGTGGTAATCTGAGGAGTGTGATGTGGTGAGGCTATATCTTTAATTCTACTCTTACTAAATAATAAACTGGCAAAATAACTTTTCTAAGCTCAATTGAAAATAGAGAAAGAAATTACGAAACATCAACATTTAAACGTGACACTGCAGTTACTGTTCTTGATGATGGTAGTTTTCAACTTGATGTGAAGTTTTATTCCAATGTAACATATGCTGGTGTTCCCTTATTTACATCATATTGCTTTATCAGCCTATTACTGTCGAGGCAAACTAAAATAATGACTTGATGCTAGTATTATAGTCTTTCAGGCAAAGTTGGGAAATAAATGTTTCAAACCCTGATTCTTTGATTATAATTAACAATATATCGTGGCAATTCCTTACTTAGTTACTTTGAAACCTTTGGATTTGATGTCATTTTGATTACTGTGGAACATCTGTAACACCATTGACAGAAACAACCAAGTTTTATTCGACTAGCTTGTTTTTCACATTGATTACTTGTTGCCATTGCTGTATCAAAAACCAAGATCCTTTTTAGTAGTTTTCCTTATGTTTTCTTGGCTTTCCAGTTTTACTCTTCCCCTTTTAATTTTTAACAGCCTAATGTGCAAAACTACATCGTTTGCCATCTTAAATTTGTAATGAGAACATCTTCCTGTTTGGATTGAAGGTTTTACTGTTGAGTGATTTGACCATTGAGCTCCAACATGATAAAACGAAGCCATACTAAATTACTAATATGCATGTCTTATTTTATGCTTTAGATTATTTACTTTACACTTCCATATGGTGCAGAAATCTCAAGCTTCCCTCTAGGCGACCTTCTGTTGTATGTGAGAATTGCCTGTACTCTCTACAAAGAGATAAGCGAGCAAGAGCCTTTCACATTTTGGAGCCAAAAGGCACTGTAGATATGCTTATCGTCTTCCTAGAGGAAAGAAGTGATGGGCCTCCTCCTCTACTTGACAGTTCCAGGGTGAGCTTAACTGAGATGTGTGCAACTTTCTTTTATTGTTTATATGTCTACTGCATATTTGATGACTGAGATTTTTCTTTGAATGTTCTACCTATTTTGATAGCAGCAGAACAATATCTTATGTCTGTAGTTTCTTATAACCTTTTTCATTCATTTTGAATTCATGTCAGGATGCAAATAGTAGGATTATACCTTTTCTTGGTAAATGGAAAGGCCATTCCATTACAAAACGAAGTGGTGTATATGGTTCTACAATTGCTAATGCCGATACCGTTGTGTTACATGAGATGGATGACAATGGCCAACTTATTCAGGTATTTTACAACTTAATAAGAAATGTCGCATAGTCATAGTGAAATTTTAGTTTAGCAGAATTGTTAAAGCACTGAATTATGCTATTTGTCTGTGAAAAAAAACGTCAAAATTTCAGTGCCCTGATGCTTTATTTATGCCCCTTTTTGGTCTTCTGTTTGAATATCTTTTATGAAGTTTTTACTCTTTAATTCCCTTTTGCAATTTCAGTTCTACTATTCAAATGTTTGAAATGGAGTTATTAACATACAACAGATACCCAAAATTAACGTCAAAATTGACAAAAAATGCAGACACATACTATATAAAATGTGTAGAATCTTTATTGAATGACATTTTCTTCTGTATACTTAATCCCCCTTTTGGAATTTATTTTATTGGAGTAATGTACTAACATTTGATAACCAAGTTATTTCTTCTATTTGACTGATCATGAGTTCTTTTCCCTGACCTTCATATGTTGTGGACCATAAGATAACTTAAAATTATCACCACTTTCTCAATACTGGAGGTTTATGTTGTTGCTGTTTTTTGTTTGGATATCAGGATGTTACTTCAATATCTGATGGGGAAAATGTTACAACCAATGTGCATTGGACTGGCACAATATCAGACTATTTGGTGACATTTGATGGAGGTTATCAGATGATACTATTACCCGGTGGCATGTATATGGGATGCCCTTGTGATATAGCAAAAAGTGTGGCAGAATCAAAGTCCTTCCATTTGGAGTTCTGTTGGTTGGAGACACCTGACAAGAGGCAAAGACTTGTTCGCACATATGATGTGCAAGGCTTGGCTGTCTCATCTACTTATTTTTATGAGACCAAATTGTGAATCCTATGTTGTCTTTTTTTTTCTTTTCTTGGAAATATAGTTGAGTATGAAAATGGCCTGTGCAATATATATTCATATTTGTCTAGGAATCCATTGGATGAATGTGATTTTGTAGTATATTTATTGAGCCTATGGTCGAAATGAAGTATTTTTGGGTTACCATAATATTGATGGGATGCCAATTTAGATGATAATTAATCTTTGTCACCTCTCTTTAGTAATCATTTTTATAACGATTTCTCTATAACTTTTCCTCACACGCAATGAGACCTTAGTTACTTATCTAAATTAGTTCCATTTAGATCAACGACATGGAGATGGAAAAGTAGTTTAGTTAAAGAAAATTCAATACATTAGTAAACATGATCAAACCAAATTTCAGTTCCAATTTTTTTAAGGAAAACCCAACCTTAGTTCAAATGATAAGCATCACTCACAAAACATGCCAATAAGTACAATAAGAATGTCAATATAAAACAGAAAAGAAAACAGTTTGAGCCACCTCTGATTTACTCTTGTTTCTTGAATCCCTATCAGATGGGTCTCTTATATTGAGTGGAGAACAAATACAGCACATACTATCATGCCACTCCAGTTGAACCAAATCCAATCCACAAGGGAGAATAAAAGTTATGATACTGCTATCTGTTCAATTTTAAAGTATAAAAGTGAAGCAAGCAACGATATCAAGTTTAAAATAACTCGGGAAGAAAGTTTTTTTTTTTTTTTTTTTTTTTTTTTTTAATTTAATTTAATT
>Ga0099824_1004436_pt1 | contig 20210 bp, 10 predicted proteins | sample SiratrowhiteBW_FD_76837 | JGI IMG/M metagenome (GOLD analysis project Ga0099824, IMG submission 76837) | Root nodule microbial communities of legume samples collected from California, USA - Siratro white BW | ecosystem: Host-associated > Plants > Roots > Nodule | place: USA: California... | reverse complement strand
TTCTAACTCTGCATTAATCACTGGTTACCCCTTTCTTTAATGAGGGGACACCTAGTGCAAGTGTTTGCGACTAAACACACATTTGTTCATCACTCGCCAAAACTTGTACTTAGGTGTCCAGTCGTTCAAGTAGGGGTAACCAATCAATGACAATTTGTCAGGTCACAACACCATACACACAAGAAACATACATATTTAAACATTAATAAGCGGTTACCACTGCTTTTACGAGGGGACACCATACAGCAACCTTTGACAACTCAAGCAACATCTGATCCTCAGTCGCCATGCCATGAACTCAGGTGTCTCCTCGTCAATATATGGGTAACAAATGATGTTCTGTAAACTCAACCACTTAGTTTTACAGAACATCAGTTGTTACCAATGTATTGACGAGGGGACAACTTAGTTCATGGCATGACGACTCAACTCAGACATCTTCAACAGTTGCCTAAACAAACAGATTCAACCAATACAACCCTAAAAAACTTACAAAAGATGTTCTTTACTCCACCACGAACCAAGAACGAAGTCGTAAATGACATAAAAGAACAAACTTTACTTCCAAACCAACACAAATTAAACCATAAATGCAAAATCCTTTTCAGATCCAGAACAGAACAGTAAAATGAAACCCTAATCGCAAAAAGACTTCCTTTTCCATCAAAAAATCGCATAAAAACCAAAACTATACACGCAAATCATTCAACAAACAAATAAAAAAGCATCCTTTTGCATGAGCAATCACTGAAAAAAGCAACCTTTACACGTTTAAACACCAAAACCAAACCTAAAACGAACCTTAGCGAAAGTGGAGACCAGCGACAGTGGAGACGAGACTGAGAGAGTGAACGAGACACCTTTCGAATGAAACGAGGCGGAGTGCATTAGGGCTTCTGAGAGGAGGCGAATCTTTGAGAGGCAGAACACTGAGAGGAGGACGACGACCGCTGAGAGGAGGAGGAAGGCTGAGACCGGAAATCTGAGAGGAGGAGGTCGAATGAGAGGAGCCGGGAGTTTGAGAGAGAAAAGGTTTCTTTGAGAGATGGAGACTGAGAGAGCGGGAACTGCCACGCTGGCTTACACGCTGGCTTAAAATAATATTATTTTTGCCACATCAACGGTGTCAACTGGGAGTATGCCACGTGATAGTGTCAATGTAACATTACTCAAAAGAAAAACCCTAAAGAAGAGGAAGAAGACTGTATCTAGATATTTGATCATTATTTTAATTTATTATATAAATTTAATTATGTATATTTTGTAATAATCATTCATATAAAATTAATGATATAAAATTAATGTTATTGTAATAATTCATTAAAATTTGAATTAATCTTATACTCATAATTTAAGATTTTATGCTAATAATACAACAATCATATGTGGTATGATTTTTGTTAATGGATGTATCGACAGTTGTTCCAATTTGTCATTCCCAATCACTTTTTTACTGTCTTATTGATGATGGTCACTAATATTAAATTAGGATATATTCATTAGTAACCTTATTTTATTACATCTATCAATGATCATGTCTGTCAATAAAAAAACTAATTTTGTGACAAACACATCTTTATCAGTAAATTAAATTTTTTTGTTATATCGAGACAAAATAATTAAGATTGAAAAAATAATAATTTAATAGAATTGAAAAATCAATATAATAAGTGATCTATTTAAGTATCTATTCATCTATTTTTTTTTCAATCTTGTGCAATGAAAAGGAGATTCTCAGCATATAATATAAACCCAAAAATGATAATATTTAATTCATTAAGATGAATATTATATTATAAAAAAAGAAAACAAAAAGAATTAACTTAGCCTACATAACTTTTTTAGAGAAAATTCTATCAAAAATAAATTAATCCATTTTAATAATTTAATTTTAAATTAAAAATGATATATTTAACTTTTATAACATATTCTTATATTTATTAATATTAATAAATTAAACTTAATAATAAAAACAAAATTTTAATTTTATAGTATATTTATTAATATACTTATCATATTGTTTATGATATTTAAATAGTATTTTTCTAGTTAATACTAAATTTATATATTTATTAACCGTAATAAATTTAAATTAGTAATAACAATAGCCAACACAATTTTTCAATTATAAATATGTTTTAACTTTATACATGTTTATTTGAAATTATAAAAAAGTATATTAGATTTTTAGTAATATTTATATATTTTATATTATAAAAATAATGATTTAAAAATTTTATTAATTAAATATATTTAATTTTAACTTATTTATTTATACATAATTTCATTAAATTTATTAAATAAAAATAAATAAACAACTATGCATGGAAATTGACTCACAAAGGTCAATATCCAATGAGAAAACATATCAAACTAATGCTTTATGGTTAACAAATAGCTAGCCACGACTCTTATTATAAATGTTCATTTATTGAAGAGACAATTTGGATATTTTAAATTTATTTTGAAAAAAATTCGCCAAATTTAGTCTGTTTATGAGTTTAATATTTATATAAAAAAAAGTATAATTAAAAAACCAATAATAAATTATAATATAGAGACTAAACAGATTCGGTAACTTTTTAATGGGCTAAATAGTTTTATTTGGGTCCAACCTGGTTTTCGATGGAAGACTTTGACTTCTTGTATCTCCATATTTGAAACTGCACCGCCATAATGTTTAAAGTATTATTCTATATTTCATTAAAGTGAGTTCTCGATTATTTGTTCTAGAATTTTTAAAAATTTTTAAAATAAATTTTTTAAAACACGTTAAATATATTCTATAACAAGCTTTTTAGAATAAAATTTTGAGAACAACTTTTAGAATACATTTTCTCAGAATGAGTTCTCCAAAATAAATTTTCAAAAAAAATCAGATTTTTTATTATTCTTCTTCCAACCACAGTGTTCTTCTTATCTTCTTCTTCTACAATGACAGTGGCAATAACGATAATAATAATGGTGGTGAGATACAGTAAAGAATTGGATTCGACAATTGGATCATTTTGCAAGTTCAGAAATGGGTGCATGCAGAAAGTAAAAGTCTGGATGGCAATTAGGGAAATTTCTTAAGATTTTGTAACCCTCACCCCCATGACTACTAAGTACACCTCCATACTAATATTAAAAAGACTTAAATACTCTCCTTACTGCACCACTCTACCGCCGCTACTGTGGTCGTTGCCAGCACTATATCTTCTTCTCTGTTGTTCTCTGTTGTAACTCCTTTGCATTCACATTGTTGTTGTAGCCATGTGGTAGGCCAAGACAAAAATGGAGACCTTTTGGAAGAGGTGAACAATGGTGAATAATGAAGTAAATGGACCACCATAAAGAAGGTTTGAGGGAAGGAACTATAGGTTTTATTATAAAAGTTTTATTTTGAAAACCTTATTTCTGAAATTTTTTAGAATAAAGAATCCATAAATCATCATTAAAAAAAGACTATAAAGAATAGAATGATTATCTTAAAATTATGAAAATGCAGGTATTAACTATGGGATTCTGCAAGCAAAAGCCAAAATTTTACTAGGATTCATATTCTTAACTCCAATGTTTACAGTACATTTACCTGCATGGAATCATAATTTTTTTACTATTCATTTTGTCTTTATTTACGTAAATGTAAGAGTCAAGGTGAAGAACGTAAAAATGTGCTCACTGCACGATATCATGACATTTGTACTACTACTTTCTCTGCCTCTCTAACACATTTCTTCACCAACAACGTCAAATTAAAGTATCCTTTCACCAATAATGTAAGTGTTCAACATATTTGATAATAAGTTAAAAGGCCTCAAGCTCGTGTGCACAACACTTGTCTAAAACATACAAATGCACTCTAAGCATTTTCACACTTGTACGTTCCCATTGCATATTTTACCAGTACAAGTGTATTTGGAGCATTTCCTTTTATGATTAATGCCTTCATTTCCACGCATCTTGCCCAATGCTTATCTATATTATTTCATATCAAATCAAAGTCTATTTCAATAAATTACGCTAACTTTCCCTACAATTACACAACTTTTTTTAATTTATTTTCCTCTTACAGAGATAAATATTTTATAACACATGTATTTTAGACTTACAAAATGGTTATGAAACTTTATTTATAATGCTAAAAATAACAATTTATTGTTTCAAAAGATAACTTCCATAACTTCTTAAACTGACTCAGAGTTGTTCATCTAGTACCAATTGTTTGTCATGTTTTTTGTTCTTAACTAACAATGATGTTATAATTACTTCTCGATCTTTTTTTTTTCTTTTGTTGAATCATAAGTTTTGAGGTTTATCTCTCTCGAATTCAATTCGAGATTGGCTTTTTATACTATTTGTTTTGTCTTGATTTTCATCTTCTTGAAGTACATTACATTCTTTCAAACTTTCCTCCATTGAGGTTTTTCACGATTTTAATACTTCATATTTTATCCAAACTATCCTTACAAGTGATTAATCATTCATATTCGTGCTCGTGTTTGGTCAATGAAAATATTTTCTATTAAAGTCGGGATAGAATCGAAAAAACACGCACTAATAGAGTTTATTTATTTGTCTCAACCCACCATATAGGATTAAATTAAAATTAAATTTTCGACTTTTTCTTAATTATTTCATTGAAGTTATTACTTATGATTATGAAATTCGAAATCTAGATACAGACCACAGAGTAGTATGAGATATTTTTCTTCCAAATTTAATATGCCCAATTCCAAAAATGGAAAAGTCAACTTGCCTGTGCCTTGTAACATGATTTAAAAATAGTAAAAGTGTCTCAATTTGGTTGAATATGACATTGAATTGAAGGTAAAAGCAAATAAAGCTCATTAATCATTTTGCTTACTATTTAATATTACTATTCTGCATGATTTTGCTTTAAAAAAGAAAGTGGATGCTTATCAGATAAGAACTGTCTGTTCCCACTTTTCTGCAGACATTTGTGTCAAGGAATAAGAAGGGGATATTTTATTTTACATGATAAATTATTTTATGAACATCATCTTTTTTGACAAATACGAGTTCAAATTTTAAATTCAATGTTTAATATTTAACTATACTATAGTGTTTTCATGGACAAATTATTTTAATCAGATTTCTTAAATACACAACATATATACTTAATGTATTTTGATATTTGAGTACTCTACGGTGCTTGTAACGTGGAGGGATATAAAACTTGTGCTTCATGGAGTGATTATGATAGCTGCGTGAGATAGATATAATATTTTAATTTAAAACAGTGTGCGGATACCATAAACTATGAACTATATGTAAGTTGAGTCAGTGATGACATTTCAATGTGTTAGACAAATATCATAAATAAATCCTCAAATAAGTAGTTGCTTTATGATAAATTAGGTATTGGATCACATCGTATGAATTAGGTTTTCCTTTCTAAGATATAATTTTATTTGGATAATATTTTAGGAAATATTATTAGAATAAAAAAGTTAAGAGAAAAATAGACTTTTTTTCTAACTTAAAAAATTAGTCTTGTTTAATGAGTTTAATATTCTCTTAAAAAAATTAACGTTTTATGGAATAGTTTATGAATAAGTTAATTTTCGTATTACATTTGTTAGAAATCTCACATCACATAGAGATGAAGCCTTTTCATAGTTTATAAATAAGTGTAAACCTTATTTTACAAACTGGTTTTGTAAGGTTGAGTTAGACTTAAAGTTCTTTTTTTGACATGATATCAGAGTCTATCATAGCTTGGTTGTTGAACAGTCTCTGTCTCAGCATGGTTGTTGAACAGTCTCAACATCAAGGGATGTGTTAGAAATCTCACATCAACTAGAGACAAGACCGTCGGTTTAAAGTCCATTTTTGATAATATTGACCCTATAACTCCTATAACTGCAAGTTAGAGTGTTGCAAGGCACAAAAAGCCCTAACACAAGCAATTGTTTCAAATACTATTTAGTCTCTCCTAATTTTTTATTCACATTTTAGTTTCTTATTTTTTTTAATTTTAGTTTTTAATATTCAAAATTTTTAATTTTGATACAATTGTCAATTTTGAATACCTTTATTCTTTTAATTTTAATTCTTTTGTATTGATAAATAAATATGCAGGGTTTTGAGTTCAATTGAACACAAATTACAAGAAATAATAAGTATGCAAATTTGAAGATAAATTTAAATTGTAATTATATTTAAATAAATTTAATTATATTTTTAGCATCTTTAAATATGATTACATGCTTTTAGTTCTTTGAAAAAATGTTTATAGTTTTAAATTTTTGACATTTTCTAACCGTCTTTTTTAAGACTTTATAAATAATTTTAGTTTATAGCTGAAAAAATATATCAATTTAATAGCACAAATGTTTTGAATTTTGAATTAAGAAGATAATTTTTCTTAGACATGTGATTTAATTTAATGATATATATTATTTAATATAAATAAAGTAATTTTTTATGATATTTTTATTTTTTATTAAATAATTTTATTTTAAAATTATATTTTTATTAATAATATTTATATTTTTCAGTTAGAACTTATCAACACCCGATTTTATCTGGGTAATCTTTTAAATTAAAATATAATAATAAAGTGGAAAAACGAAAAATGAAAAAATAAATAATAACATAGAATATATATTTATTAATTTAAGTTTTCTTGAAAAAATAATAAATAATTTTTATTTTAAATTTTCCATTAAAAAACTTAAAAAAAAAAAGAGAAAAGGTGGTGATTTAAAAAAATAATTAATAATAAAAAACGAAAATAACAAAAAATAAAAATATAAATTGAAACAACAAAACCTAAAAATAAGGAAAAAAATATAAAATAATAAAAAATCAAAACAAAATAAAACTGTTTTCAAACTGTTTTCTTCATTTGCACGTTCAAGATAATAAAAATAATAAAAAATAAGTCAATCTTCTCTAAATTCCCTCTCCCTTAATTCCAAAGTATTATTTGAAAAAAAAAATATAAAATAACAACTTTGAAACTGCTCAGATAACAACTCAGCTTCTCCACTACATAAAAATATTTTAATAAAAAAAAGAGATAATAGTCAATCTTAAAACTGCTCTGAACCACCCATTTCACAATAACAAAAAATATAAAAAATAAAAGATGACCGTTTTCAAAACTGCTCTGAACTACTTTCAGAATAAAAATAAATTAAATAATAAAAAAGGGGATTCACTTAAGTGGTATCTGCTCTTACGTTAGGGGGACATTGATCACTTTGAGAGATACGAAGAAAAAGAGAAGAGCAAGAAAAGAGGAAAAAAGAAAACATTCACGGATCACTACTGACTTGGAATATAAAGAAAAGAGAGCACGAAGAAAGAAAGAGGAGGGATTGAAAGTGCATCGTCTTTTTGAAGAAGAGGTATGTTTTAATTTGGTACGGTAATGTTTATGGTTCCTCTGCCATTTCTATTTCCTAGTTCTCACACGGTTTGTAACATAAAAACTAAAGTAAAAAAATTCAAATTTCTTTTTTTATTGTTTTAAAAAACTCATCTTTATTGCATTTTCATTCTCGAAAACCCTATACTCTTATTCCTTTGCATGTACCCCACCATGTTGCCGCCATGCTCCTCCACAAAATACACACCACACTCCTTTGAGCATCACTTCCTGAGCCAAACCTTAAAACTAAAGTCATGTGCCACCTAAAACCATCGTCATAAACCTCTTTTCACCCTAAGAATGCCATGAAAACAGCCCCTCCAAACAGCACCACGTTTTCATATGAAAATAGCACCCAAAACCATCATCATGAACCTCTTTTCACCATAAGAATGCCATGAAAACAGCCCCTCCAAACAGCACCACGTTTTCATACGAAAACAGCACCTAAAACCATCATCATGAACCTCTTTTCACCATAAGAATGCCATGAAAACAGCCCCTCCAAAATAATAGCCTAAAACAGTGCCATATCACTTCCAAAACTGCATCATTTTACCTCCAAAAAAGTCACCATGCACCACTTAAAACTCACATATTTAAGCTTTACATTACCACAAATTCATTCAGTCACGTTCCATTTTTGCATACATGATCCCGCTAAAAGCTAAAGTGTCAATTCTATGTTGCATATAACTGTTGCATGTTATTTTTCAACACCGAATTTGGCACCATTTCTCAAAGTCCAGACTTTAAACCTGACACCGTTTCTCAAAGCCCAGGCTTTAAACCTGGCACCGTTTCTCAAAGTCCAGGCTTTAAACCTGACACCGTTTCTCAAAGCCCAGGTTTTAAACCTAGCACTGTTTCTCATAGCTCAGGTTTTAAACCTGGCACCGTTTCTCAAAGCCCAGGTTTTAAACCTGACACCGTTTCTCAAAGCCCAGGTTTTAAACCTGACACCGTTTCTCAAAGCCCAGGCTTTAAACCTGACACTGTTTCCCAAAGCCCGGGCTTTAAACCTGGCATTGTTTTCCAAAGCCCAGGCTTTAAACCTGGCACTGACGCCATTCACTTACCCTATTTTCAAACACAAGCTTTCATAAGTTTCAAAAAATATCAAACCAACCAACAATCTTATCAACAAAGAACTACGTAACCTTGATTCTCTATCCTCAATAGAGATACGTAGGAGCGAGGTCAAATCCTTGTCGGGCTCCCTTTTTTATAAAATATCTTTGTTTGATATTGTTTGCATTTTATTTTGTTTTTGGAAAAATAAATATTTCAAAAAATCACACTCTTTTACTCCTTTAATTAAAGGTAACGCCCTAGGGTGGGGCGTTGTGGGGTGCTAGTACCTTCCCCACACGTAACCGACTCCCGGACTCTAAATCCGGTTTTGCGAACTTGTTTTATCTTGTTTTCGGTTTTCTATAGTTTTCCTTTAATAAATTATGGTGACGACTCCACTATTTTAAAAAATATCTTATTTTGTTCGCCGTCCCGTCGTGGTCCCGGTTGTGACAGAACTTATATTTATTTTACTATATTACATTTAATTTTAATATATTATAATTACTAATTCAAAAAATTATAAAATATTTTTTTATTTAGAAATAAAATTCTTTTTTATGACATTAGAGAATAAATTATTTTACTATCATAAAAAATTATAATATCAAAATTAATACCCAAAAGGTAAATTTTAAGCATCTAAATAAATTAAAAATATCTTTTGACAAAATTGTAATGCTTTAAAAAATAACAGTTTTATCAAAAGTTGAATGTAGTCTAGTTTTGTTTGAACACTTTAATATGTAATTAATCTTATAATAATTTAAAATATATGTATTTAATATAAAAAAAAATTAACATTAATATGTAATTAACTTTAAGTTAATTACATATTAATACTAATTTTCTCTTATAATAAAACGCATAACAATTACTAAAGAAGACCAAATATTTAATTGTCACCGTAAAAAAATAAAATAAAAAAGCTATTGTAATTAAAATTTTTATACTAAAATTATGTTTTTTTGATGAAATATGTTAGTATAGTAATTATTTATTTGATATTTTTTAATTAAAGGATTTGAATTTGAATTTTTTTTTTAAATATTAGGACTTAGTTTCACTAAAATCAAGGTATTTGTCTAAACATTTTTTAACAAAAAAAAAAACATATTTTCAATAAAATAATTATTTATTATAACTTTTAGTATATTTGGTTAAACTTGTCGAAAAAGGTAAAAAAAGAAAACTAATTTTTACTTTTTTATAAGCAACTTTATAAAACAAAATGCGATAAAAAGGAAAAATATATATTTTTAATTAAAAAAATTATTATAGACAAACACGTTTGAAATTCTACAATCCATTTTCTTTACCATAACTACTTTTAACATAATAAGTATACAGAATATCGTCTTAATAGTTGATATCTAATTATAATTTAACTATTGTAAACATTAAAAAGATCTATTTGTTTGGGTAGGTACCCCCTCTTACGGATAGGATTTAGAATATTTATCAACACTAATTATTGTTTCAAGGACCGAACTTTAAATAATTTTAAAATGTGAGTAACCTCCATAACTAGTATTTTTGAGAGTGGCCCACGATGCAGTATTTTCCCACTAGCCCGTGCTAAAATCCACTCAGATAATGCATGTTTATTCATATATTTTAAAGTTTAAAGATAATCATTGAAACTATGTGAAATTAATTAGATAAACAAGTCAACTTAATTTATTGTGCAGCCTCTGATGAAATAAAACAATTAGGAAAAAGCCAAAAATGTAGGTGGGTAAAATATAGTTAGAAGGTCAGTGAAAAAGAAATGATTTATTTGGATAAAAGTGTACTTAGACATTCTTCTGAATGGTTAATCATATTGTGCTTTTTATTTTATATAGATTTTGTAAGTATATTTATGTGCATTATATTGTGGTAGATTTTGAGCATTTACTTATTTTATTAGCGAGTTAAAATAAAAGAAATATTGGATTCTAAGTATGGATAATTTGTAGAAGAGATAGCCGTAAGTTTATTTTAATTAGTCCTTGACCCAAAGTTTTGGTAATGCTATTTATCTCGATTTGAATCTGAGTTGATACGAGGTTGATTATGTATGAGAAAATATCAAATTTATCCTACATGTCAAAATAATTATATAATTAATTATAAAATTAAAATATTTAAATATATTTTGAGTTTCTCAATTTTTAGTCCTTAATAAAGTAGAACTTGGTTCTTTAAAAAACTATAATTATTTTTTTTAGTTTTTTAAATTTTCTATAATTCTTAGGTCATGAGAATTATTGAAAATACTTTTCAAGTTTAAAATGAACTTAATTACAATTCAAAGTTTAAAATAATTCAATGGCGAAAGAAGGACTTCAGAATTGTAATTGACTACATGTTAATAAATGACATAAACTGTAAGAAAAAAAATGAACTACTCTATGTTGTATTCAATTACAAATCGAAATAATTAATTAGATAATAATTTCAATTTTTTTTTTGAAAAATAATTCTTATGTAATCAATTATAGCATAATGTGATATTGTATCTCACGGAAATATATTCTCTCGAGAATAAACTATAATGAATTTTGAGCTAATTATTATTGGTTTTAGATCACTCAATTCAATTACAATATTTGGTTGTTTTAAATTTTATATACGGAAATTGTGAAAAAATAGGAAATAACATAAGAAGGAAAAATTGAATTATATTTTTTATCTTTTTATAATTTTTCACTAATATAGTTTGCATGAGTGTTGTCACACAATATGAATATAAATATAAAAATATTTAAAGATTTTTGCAATACTAACTTTGGTTTTTCCTTCCTTCTTTAGATAGTTAAACAATTATATAACATGTAATGTAAAAGATCAAATAAAAGAAAATATACCTAGTATTTTTATATTGATTCGTCTAATCACACAGACTACGTCCAATTCGTGACTAACCAGACAAGTCCCACTAAGCAGTTTGTTACTGTGAAATATAGATGAGTACTCTTTGACCAAGTCATTCTTGACTAACACTAAATATTCTTGACACTAGTCACTCTTTACTCAACACTGAGTATTCTTGACACTAATCACTCCTGATTGAAATTGAGTATTCTCAATACTAGTCACTCATGGCTCAATATTGAGTATTCTTGATACTAACCTCTCCTGACTCAACACAGAGTATTCTTGACACTATCCACTTCAAGCTTAAGACAAATACAAAGAGGGTAGCACCTTTTGAAGTATACAAGGTTTAAGTTCTCTCTACTAATATACCTGAATGAGCATGAGAAATGCTTTTACAAAGCTTTAGGACACAAAATAATTCAACAGAGTTTCAACACTTGCAAATTTTGGCTCACTTTCTTATTCTTCTCTTCGAAGTATATCTTATTATAAGGTTGCGAAAAGTAGTCATTACATTCCCTTTTCTGGTCGTTGAATAGCTTTGGACCACTTCATTGTTGTTTTTCTTCTCCTACTACAGTTTGATAAGCTCTTACTTGAGAAATATTAAATGCATGGAATGAAGCATTAAATTCTCTTCTTTCCTTCACTTAAACTCTCTGATAACTGGAATTATTTATCTTTCTCGGTAGTAGATCCTTTTACACCAAACAATGGTTAAAAGTCCACATTGTATAGGATAGACAACTAAGCCAAAGTTGAAACTAGATATGTTATAGAGGTTGGTGGTTATTGCAGCTTTAGCTTATATCCCAAGAGATTTTTGAAGGTTATTGTTTGGTACAGATCTTCCTAGGACAAGCGTAAAAGACATTATTTGTTTCTTCAAACTTAAGCTTTGAAATATTCTTCATGTGTGTCAGGTTGAAGTTTTGATCTGTACTTATCATCTGAATATTCTTCAATTAACTTATAAGATGAAGCATCTGTATTTGTGATCTGATTAGTGTTTATTAGACACAACTGTTTCATGTTTTTCAAGCTCTTGGCTTCTTGACTTTAAACATATAGTCAAAACATTCAGGGTAGTGTGCTTTTTACTTTAATAATCTCCATATTTTTTATGGTGCTTAAAAGAATACATGTGAATATGAGTAGATTATAACATCATATGAGAAGGTCATAAGAAGAAGGATTGGTCTGGTTGATCTTTAATTTCTACTGATAAACATCTATAAGCAGTTTAGTACTCGATCAGTAGTTGACGCTTGTGATTGCTCCCTCTTAGCTTGTGTGTGTTCATGTTGTTTTCTCTTCTTGGAAGCTTCTCTTGGAGAACTCTCCTTTCTTCTTCTTAGAGCCTCCCCCTCATAAGGACATATGTCTCATGATGCCTTCATCTTCTTTTAAGCAAGGTTTACCTTGCTTTATATCCATATGCCTTCACAAGACCTTTTTCCTCTAAGCTCTTCGACTTTTTAAGCATCATCAACAAAGGAATGGTGGTGCCTTATATATTGAACACCATACAACAAATAGGTAGCACAACTATAAAGGTCTTTGTTATGAGCAGAGGATAATAGTATTTTGTCTTCATTGTGCATATTTGAGCATTGGATGGAGAAAATGTTATCTCAACAAAAGGTATGGATGAAAAGGTGTTGATATATTGAAGTGGTTTCTCTTTTGGTTAAAGACTACTCGTATAGTCTGCACAAAACTTGTATTTGTTGAATAAACGCAAGTCATGAGACGTCCAAAGATCTAGGTCTTTCTCCAATGGAGATGCCAACTATTGCACATCGGCCGACACAGAGATTCCTTGGTCATATGATAAAGGTCTTCGTCTTTGTTTGACAAAATCTTTTTATCCTTGTAGAAATAAAAGGGTGCTTACATCTGAAGACAATCTACTACAAATTTGTAAGAGGTGGGACGAGTGAAGTGGTGTTGCACTAAGCCAAAAGCAAAACAATTGCTTTTGAGGCAACATTGGTTCTTCTGGAGGACTCGTTGTTGTTGGAGCCCTTCTTCATACATTGGATGTCACATCGTCTGTATAGTGCACACATATTCATATTCTTCCCATTCATCAAGATCTTCACTTTCTGATAGATTTTGAGGACTGATGAGAACAATCTAAGGAATGTACTGAGGCTTCATCTGTTTGAATCATGGCATGATGATTTGCATAGAGTGAGATAAGGTAGCTACCTCAGTCAAGCTTAAAGGAGCACTGAATGAAAGATCTGGTGAAGGGATGGTTTATTGTTCCCATACGTTAGCCCATTATGTGAACTCAATTTAGTTTGAGGCGGAATGCAACATAATAAGGTTGGTGTGACACAAAATGGGTGTTGGAACAAGGTGAGAACACTCTGATGCATGACTCTCTAAAATATTCATGTCGAGAGCATTGTCTTTAAACCACATTCTTTTTCAAAAGACACATTTATCCTTGGAACACCAAGGTGAGCAAGCTTGATGAGAGACTAATGTTTGAGAAGATAATTTATCTCAGCCTTGGATATCCTTGAGAAGGCGTTGGCTTTGGCTTCCTCAAGCCACAAATTATGACGTTTTCTTCTAAAATGGGCTTTCTTCTCGTGAGCAATAACTTTCCTTTGACATGCCATTTACTTTTCTTCAATTCTGAAAGAAGAGTGGAAAACAGCTCCATTAAAGACATTTAAAGCTTGGTTCTGTTTTGTATTCCTTTCTTTTTGGGACCACATCATTGTTAGTAATCACTTTGCTTTTTTTGTCAGTGTTCGAAAGATTGTGCGTATATGGACATATGTCTCTATTGTGTTAAGACACTAAACGATCAAGAACCATCTAGACGATCTAATACCTATAAGATGGTGATCATGATATGAGAGTCTATGAGTTTTAATGATAATAAATACTATAAGATGTGTTAAGATTTCTAACAAAGCTATGCAGATTCATTAAATTTTCCAAGTTGATTAAACCTATTAGAGGATTATAAAGTATTGAAGTACTAGGCGGTCTCATAAGATTTTGTGCACACTAGATAGTCTTTTAAGACGATTAATGGAATCAACATGATAAACAATCCAACAGTGCAAGGTCACACCAGACGAACCTACTGAATATGATCACTCTAGACAATCTCATCAAATGATCTTATAGCATATAGAGGCTAGATGACTTTAACAAATCCTAAAGGATAAGAGTATTAAGAAGGATTGTCATTCTGAACATATTAAATGATTTTGTCTTCATCTTCATGACAAATGATCATGCCTTCATACTCATAATAGATGATCTATCGTGATAGAGAGTTTTCTAAATCAATGCTTATGTTTCTAGAATTTGTTAGCACCAGTGAGTTGCTATGAAGATTTGATGAAGCCAACCATGTGATGAAGTTCAAGACCTTATGATCATATGAGTTCAAATCAGTGATGTATGCAATCTTAATCAAGGATAAGCTCCATAAGTGTTTTCTGATTTAACAAAGGATTTGAGAGATCATTAAAATCAGAACTTGCATTTGAATAACTGTTTTAACTAAATCGAGAAAAAACAATCGACTATTTGACAAAACAATCGATTGAATTTTAAGACAGTTGTTTATAAATAGTTGGCGCGTTTTTTTGAAACAAATACGAAAATAAGAGACAAATCATTCTAAACATTTTTCTGATCAAGAGCTCTGAGTTTTCAAGAGAGAAAAGCGCCCTTCTTGTCTAGAGATCAAGATCATTCAAACTCTTTCATCAAGAACTATTTTCTGAATACTACTGAAGCTTTGAATTGAATGCGACTGTTTCATCACTGATTTGATCATCAGACTAAACCTTCTATACCTTTTCTTCATTACTTTTGTAATTTTTTGTATAGAAGTGCTTGTATTGTTGAGTGCGACACATATCTTTCATTGTATTGGATTCTTTTTTGTTGTGAGTTACCTGGTTTGGTAATTCTGTGTGTACAGGGGGTTTTGTATAGTTTGTAACTTGTTGAGGGAATCAGTAAGGTGTATTTTGAAATATATAGAAGAGTCTGTATAGTTCTGGATTCTGCTGTAGGTTTCAGCAGAGGGTTTGTTGCGGGGAGCAGTGTATTCTTGTGGGTTGCAAGTGATTGAATTGTTGTAAACTAATCTGGTTGATCTTTTATAGTGGAAATCCTTATTGTGGAGTAAGGGACTGGACGTAAGCCTTGAGGAAGGGTGAACTAGGATAAATTTGTATGTTCTTGCTGTTTCTTGCTCACTTCTTTATAGTTCTTGCTGATTTTCTTGAATTTTTAGAATCTGAAAAATTTCTTTAACTGAATTAATTGATTAACTTTCTGATAATCATTTAAGTATTCTTGAAATCACTTAATTCTTCTGAAGACAATTTACTCAACTTATTTTTGAATCTGAATTGTTTTCTAACTCACTGAGTTTACTGTTCAATAACCACATTACTCATTTTCTATAAATCTGCAATTTTCTAATTCACTGTTCATTGTTCATTAATCTGTTTTTCTAGAAAGGTTGACTTTTTATAATATTTGGTTAGATTCAAGTTTCATATATTAAACAGAATTTGTCTTGGTTAATAAAAGGTTTTTACAATCAATAATTCAAATCAACCAAATATTTGATTAAGTTCTTTGATTTCTTGAATTGATCCTCAAGAACAATCTTTACAGTATACTGTTTTCTTTTGAGAATTAATATCTATTTCCAGTTTACTGATTCTGTGTGATTGTTGTCATTTTGGAATTTGTTTTGAACCTTTGCTGATTGCTTTTCATATCATCTTGAATAGTTTCTTTAAAGATTTTTCATTCCTCATTGAAAAGTACATTTGCAAAATTTTTAAAAGGTGTTCAATTTACTTCCTCTTGAACTTGGCCAAAATTTATTTTACAGAATTGACCTCAAATGATTCTTAAATATTTTTCAAAACTCGTTTTGATGTTATTAATTCATATAAATAAAAGTTTAAATCAAAACATGTTAATTAACCTGATTTAGAAGTTTTCGCTTTCTGAATGGAACATGTTGAAAACTTTATTTTAAATAAAATATATTCTATGACTGTAATAGAACTTCTTCAAGTTTATGATATGCAATAATATTCTAAATATTCAAACAAAGAAAGTTTTTGATAATACTGTATTAAACGACTAAGTCTTCAAAAAATAGAGATGAAATCTTCTAAAAACTTGATTCATTTTTTAAATAATATTTCATTGAATTAAATCTCTTTTAAATTCTAATTTACCTCAACAATTTAAAATTTATACAGACTTAGAAAGTTTTTTCAAAAAAAAAAAAATAGATTTACAATGAAAATTCTGAAATAGAAAGTCTTTAATGCATATGATTCTAATCTCATATTTAATATGATTCTGATTGACCCAAGTGTTTTAATGCATATTATCACTATCAATCAAGTTTAGAATATTTCTAGAAATGATTACAAAAATTAAAGACACACATTAAGATCAAATAGACAGTTTCCTTATCAAGTATATAATAGAAGATGCAAGAAGCTAAAGTGTAAAATTTGATTAGGTTGTGATTGCAACCATCACTTTCCCTGTCAATGAGAATGGAAACAACATCATAAAGAGTGCTTCTTCATCTGCTCCTGTAACACCAACTGAACCACACAACTCTTAAAAAGTGTACAAATAAGTATGTGGGTCTTCATGATCCATGCTAGAAACCTGATGAGAACTTATCAATTGTAGCAGAGCAAGGTTCAGCGCAACAATTCTATCAATCATAGTTGGCCTCATAATGCTTGCAAAATCTCTAAGACTCGCATAAGAAATCAAATCCCCTATAGTCCTCCTCTGATTATGATTTTGTGTCTGATTTGCTTCTTCTATCTCTGCTTCTTGAAAAAGTTGTGGAGTCAGTTGATTAGGGTTTCCTTGTCCCCTGTTATCAAACAAATTTCTTCTTGCAGCTATTTTAATCTCCAGATCTATCAATAATAGCTCTGAAGAAATTGTCCTCCTGGTACAAATAGACCCTTGCGTACAAAATAAAACAAAAACCTAAAACCAAAAGTTAGTCTATAAATTAAAATAAGAAAATAAAATTAAATCTGAAAAAGTTATAAAGAAACAATTGTTTTATATTGAATCACAAATTCCTCGCAACGACGTCATAAATTTGTCAGCTAATTTGCAATGGTGTCAAATGCATCAGGCAAAATATAGCAAGTAATAAAATTATCATTCTTACCAAATGATTTTTGTAATATAAAACAATTCAACAATTATAACAAATTCATATTCATAACAAGTTCAAAGTTTGATAATATATGTAAAAAATTAAAAGAATATTTTTTATATTCTTATCAATGATTGAAAGTAGAGAAAAGTTTAACAATAATATGATGAACTTACTAGGGTTAGATCTCACCAATCTTCACTCTCATGCATTACAAAAATTATCTTCTTTTCTAGCAATAATCAATGTCAATTCGACGAAATTACTAAAACTTGATTCCTCAACGAAATTACTAAAACATGTTTGAATTGGGTTTGGCTTTATTTGCTTCTTTTTCTCACTTCTTCAAGGCTTCAATCCTAGTTCTTCTTATCCATATTTTCTTGATCAATTTCACAAAAATTAAATTTAGTTAGTATCAAATCCTTATTTTGACTCTCACAATTAATTATTAATATAAACTACTTAAAATTGAGAATTAAACAACTTCTAAGTATAGAAAGAGTTGACTTTTGACCTAAAAATGTATCAATAACATCATATAAATTTGCTCTATCACTACCTTATAATTCATGAATTGAGTTCAAGCTCCATTCAACCCCCCTTCTAGAGCTAACTGCACCTTATATTGTAAGTAGATAATTTAATGATCATTGACATATTTCAGAACCTGAAGTAATGTTTCATCTCATTCTCACACAAACATTAGTACTATACAGACGATATTATCATTTGACTAGTCAATCATCTGTAAATTCTACTAAATTTAAGTTAGATGTAATGAAATTAAATTGTTCAATGGGCAGTGCCTTGATGAGAATATTAGTCCATTGATAATCTATCTTAACAAATTGTAAACCAACAACATTTTTCTGGACATAATTAGGAATGAATTAATATCTCACTTTTATATGCTTAGTCTTTAAATGTTGGATGCAGTTCTTAGATAAATTAGTTACACTACTATTATCACTATTATCATAATATATACGTATATTATGTTGAAAACTAGAGTAATCCTCAAGCTAATACTTAACCCAAAGAGTTGAGAGCAACCTAAAGTTGACATGTATTCTGCTTTAGTGATGGATAGAGCAATTGAATTTTGTTTCTTACATAACCAAGATATAAGACATTTTCTAAGGAATTGACAACTTCAACTTGTGCTCTTTCTCTAAACTTATCTCCTGCATAGTCTATATTAATGAATCCTTCTAATATACTAATGTTTTTCTTGTAGCACAAACACATATTAGTGGTTCCCACAAGATATCGAAAGATCCATTTAATAGCCTTAAGATGATACTTTTTTAGGATCTAACTAAAATCTTGCACACAAATGATATGTATAATGTCAGACCTATTGGAAGTATGATAGATTAGAGATCCAATCATACTTTTGTAGATCATGTAATATACTTTCTTACCATTTTTAGCCTTACTTAGGATTTAGATGTATGCATTGGTGTTTTTATAGGCTTTGCATATGACATGTTAAACTTTTTCAGCATCTCCTTTATGTACTTTTGCTTATGAGTGATGATCTCTTTCTCTTTTTGGCAAATTTAGAGCCCTAAAAAGAACTTAAACTCTCCGATCATGCTTATTTCAAATTTTTCTTGCATCAACTAAGAGAAATCCTTGCATAAGGATTCGTTAGTAAAACCCAAGATGATATTGTCAACATAAACTTGCAATATTAGAAAGTCTTTTTTGCACTCTTTCTTAAATAAGGTATTATCAACCTTTCCTCTTTCAAAACCACATTCTAAAGGAAAACTACTCAGTTTATCATACCAAGCTCTAAGAGCTTGCTTAAGACCACATAAAGCCTTTTTAAGTTTAAAGGAATGGTTTGTGTTGGATGTATCTTGAGAATCTAGAGGTTGTTTAACATAAACTTCTTGTTCAATAAAACCATTTAAAAAAGTACTTTTCACATCCATATGATATAGTTTTATGTTTTTATTAGTAGCAAAGGCTAATAATATGCTAAGTGTTCAAATAATAGTTGTAGCTAGGATTGGTTGCGTTCCAAATAATACTAGTTTGTAACATATATTAGTAGTCTGCATAATGAAACTTAAACAGTTGATTAAAATTAGATGTAGTCTGCACTATCAAAAAACTAGTATAAAAATCAACGTGTTAATCTTTGTTTTCCTTATCCTTGTTTATTGCATATTATTGTATTGCATCAACAAAAGAAAGAGAGATTTGTAAACAAATCTTTACAAACAATTTTTGATAGATTGTTTGTTGTAGGAACAACTGGCTCCAGAAGGGGTGGTTGAATGGGGCCTGAACTTAATTCGCTATAAATAGAAACCACCAACCAAGGCAAAAATATATAAGCACAGATAAAGCAGTTTTATACTGGTTCACCCTAATCTCTTGGGCTACGTCCAGTTCTCCCTTAAACAAATTGTTTAAGAGCTTCCACTATTTAGCAAATAGTTACAACGAGTACACAAACCTCTCTAGGTTACAACGAGTACACAAACCTCTCCAGGTTATCACGAGTACACAAACCTCTCCAGGTTATACCAGTCCCAATCTCCCCCTAAGATCAAGACCACTCAAGATTGAAATAAACACTCTCAAAAGAGAGAACAATGAAAGCTCACAAGGGTTTACTTCACAATGGTGAAGAATTACACAATGGTTTCACACAAC
>Ga0099824_1004435_pt1 | contig 20211 bp, 5 predicted proteins | sample SiratrowhiteBW_FD_76837 | JGI IMG/M metagenome (GOLD analysis project Ga0099824, IMG submission 76837) | Root nodule microbial communities of legume samples collected from California, USA - Siratro white BW | ecosystem: Host-associated > Plants > Roots > Nodule | place: USA: California... | reverse complement strand
ATTAATTTAAAAATTATATATATATATATATATATATATATATATATATATATATATATATATATATATATAAATCTTTTATTTTTTCCTTGATTTTATTATTTACATAGAGAAAAATTTTGTTAGTAGAGAAGGGTGGTGTCACATAATTGGATAACGAATCAATCTCTGGTCTTTCTTTTTATCCAATATCCTTTGGTGCATACCAAGACTACCACCTGTCTTTATAAATAGAATGAAATATAAATGCTTAAAAGGACCGAAAGCCATTGTTTTATTGAATGCCTTAGACAGCAACTTGCTATAAGAAATAACAAAATTTGATGTCACGGTTTAGCTTACTAAAAATTCGTTCAAAAATCTTGTCGTCCTTGTATTCTTGTGCAGAATGCAATGTTGTCCCATGAATATATGTTCATTTGTATTTGTAAGCTACAATAATTCAGTAAATTAGAAACAATAACTACAGAGAGTGTTAATGTTAATGTTTGTGTCTTTATTTCTCATTTGTTTTATCAGTGTCTCACATATCCTTTAGTCTCCTATCCTCACATTTAAGCAATACTTTTAAGTTAATAAAAACTTATTTGCATTAATTATCATGCACCCTGCTACAACAACATCTCATTATATAAATAATTGAGTAAGAGACTATAATTCAAAATTTTCAATCAATTTCTTGTGTTGGGTGTTTTGATATCATTCATGTTGGTATAGGGAAATTCAAAACAAGATTGATATTGAAAAGGACTACAAAGTTGTTGTAATTTGTGTAAGAGAATAAATAATTGATTTGCAAAGTTCTCTGTCGATCATGCAAGTTTGCAGATCGTAATTATTCATGAATGAGGAGGAAAATACAAATGTTCAATTAAAATCAAATCTTAATAAAGAAAAGTTTTCTATTTGAAATCTCATATATTTTTTGCCCTTTTATCATCTTTTTACTTTGAGGTAGAATCTTCTCAGAATATTCTAAACTCAAGAAATTTAGTATGAGGTGAAGAGTGAAGTGAGATGGGAAAGTTTTACAAGATTTCAAAAGTAATAAATTATGAACTGAATCCAGGACCCCAACCTTCAATTATTGTTTTGTTTTTTGATGAAAGCCCCCAACAACTTCATCTTTAATTCAAATAAGTAGTAAATTGTATAGTGAATCCAGGTCCCAATTGTTTCATCTTACAATATCGTTCACTGCCCTGCTGTTGTGTTCTTGTTGATATTATCAAGGTTTTTGCTTCTTACCTGATGTGTGAGACATTCTAGCAGGTTCCACCATAAGTTTCCTCTTTTTTATATATATAATATTACAACATTGATGACATTAATGGTTATTTTAATAATTTTCTAAAATATTACTCCGGTATTAAAAAATTTCCAAACTTTTAGATATGTTCTTTAGTTAAAGTTGATAACTATAGTTAATAAAAAATAAAACTCTAATTTTATTGATGAGTAAAACCAAGATTATATTACAGCTAAGGATCATAATCATTGATTTTCTTTCTTTATCATCAAATTGATTATGTAACCTATTTTCATGAATGCTAATATATTTCTATATTTTCATTCATATTCTTCATATATATATATATATATATATATATAGAAAATAGTATATAAATCATAGGAAATCGGTCATGACATTGACAGCAGTGCTAAGACCTGAAACTTATCTGTCCCAGATAAAAGTCCTCTTCACTTACGACCAAAATAAACATTTGACTATTTAGTTTGGTTTTATCAAATATTTTGTTTTTTTTATGTAAATATGCAGTAGGAATCTCTACGTACCATTTTTTTTCTTCTCTTCTAGACACCCACGCAATAAATTGGTAAGTTGTTAAGGGTGTTTTTTTCTGTAATGAAAGTATACAAAGTTAATATGGACTTATCTCCATCTAAGAAAACATTCAAAGGCAAAAAGGAATTGTTTGAGATATGCCCATTCTTTTTAGAAAATTGTTTTCTTTTACCAATTCATATTATATAATTAAAATATGTAAAACAATCATTTCAATGGAATGGTTCTCTATTCTAGCTAGTGTAGAAACCTAGCAAGTTTCAACTAGTAGAAACCTAGCAAGTTTCAACTAGAAGGAATTGAAATTGAAGATTACAGCTAAGAAGAATCCATTTTTATGCTAACAAATAAAGTTATGAATAAAAAGATATCACAAAATTCTCCGCTAAATCAATTCATGAAAGTGTTGACGAGAGATAATGTTTAAATAAAAATAGTAAAAAATTATATCATTTCTTAAAATTTAACATTGAGATAATCTTTAGATGAAAAATATAAAATAGTAAAAAATATATTATTTCCTAAAATTTCACGTGTTATAAACATTGAGTTTTATAAGATATTTTCTATATTTGTAAAACAATTTTATAAAATATACAACTGTACATTCTCGTAATAGTAAATTAATAATGAATTAGTACGATTAATAATAAAGTCAACTTACATGTATGCACTTTGAATTAATATGATTAAAAATTGAATCCAAATAGTTTAAATTAAAGTTAACTTACATATGTATTTATCTATGTGTAATTATATGTTGTGATTTTCATGGTCTTTTATTCAATCAACATATATATAAAATTATTTAAAATATATATATATATATATATATATTAATTATAAAAAAATTAATGTAATTAATGATAAAGTGTTGTCTTTAATTAAAAATAACTGTAACTTACATAAACAATTAATATTTACATGTATAGGAGGTATGCTAGGTATAATATTGTAATATAGGAATCGGGACCATTTATTCAAGAAATCATTTGTATGTTTTGGAGATGTTAAATTTAAGCAGTCTAGTAACTATACCTTCTGTAAATAGCTATAAAAGTCATCAAAATACTAATAAAGTTGTTAATACACAGGACACTCCAATAGTAAAAACATTCAAAATACATTTTATCAGGTGAAGTATATAATACAGTATTATTTTATTATTTAATATTTAATATTTAATAAATATAAAATTGAAAAAATAATATATATGAAATAAGTATTTTATATTTTACAATACATCTGTCTGTTTTGTCCTTTATTATTAAAAGCTGTCGCCAATTAGTTAGAGCCAAGTTATGATAATTAGCTTACTTTTTCTACAAAAAGTCGCCCAAAATAAAGTTTTCAATAAGAAAATTTCTGTATTTAACTAATTTGTTTCAATTATATTAGTAATTAAATATTAATTGTTTTACCAGTCAAGTCAAATATAATTTTTTTAGAATAACATTTTTATAGACAAGTTATTATTCTAAAAAATAATATTGAATTAATTACATATATCAATGAAAAAAGATTAATATAAATAAATACAACTTTCATGAACCATAAAATAAAACCTAAAATAATTTATCATTACAAGACTATCCAAAATTTTAATGGTGATGCATGCAAAACCTGACTAGTTCTCAAGCTATTACTTAAGTTTGAGGTTATGTATATAAAAACATGTTAATTCATCCACTTTGTTATCTTTATATTTAAAGTCTTAATTTTATAAAAAATTAACTATATTTATATTTTCATAAATCATGTCATGTGATATGATTGTTGGTGTCATTGTATATATGATTGTTGGTGTCGTTGTATAAATCAAAAATGATAAAATCGTAAAAGTAATTGTGATGTTTTGGAAACAAAAATATCAAACAGTTTTGTATGAAACTTGTAAAACCCCACTTTTTGTAATGTTATTAACTGTTCTGATATTTAGGGTTTAGAATTTAGACTATATTTGAATGTATTTTTTTTATAAAACAATGTTTTGCTTATATTTTAGATAGATCATCGCTAGGTTTATGTTTTGATGTAATAGGATGGAAAATCTTATTTTTCCTATTCCATGCTTAATTCTTTATTGTTGATTAAAAAAAATGTCTCTAATTGACAGTTTTTATTCAAAATTATTATAATATTAGCTTAAAATCTTAGTTTGTTTATGTTTTTAAAACTTATATTTTTGGAAAATCAAATTTTATGAGATAATTAACATATAAATAATTGAAATTTACGACATTAACTCATGTTTTTAATGTTGGATAACTTTCACTTGAAAGTTTATTTTCTTATAGAAGATTTTTTACAAAGACTATATTATCTTTTGAATTTTGTTTAACAGTTTTTGTTTACTAATTTAGGGACTGTATTGTTTTGATTATTGACAATGTGTAACCTATAGATGACTTATAGGACTACTTGAATTGGTTGAGTGGTGCTAAAGTTAATTAAATTCTATGTATGAATATGAACTCTTTCATTTGATTATAAAAGGGTTGAAGTACCAATTTAAAATTATATGTAAATATGTATACTTAAGTATTGAAATATTTTAAATATTTTCTTTACTAATTTACTTTTTATTGTTGATAAAAAGTATTATATTAAAAAAAATAAGAATAATGTAAATTACTTATTTCAACTATTATATTAAAAAAGTGAAGGGTTAAAGAAATAAAGTTTTTATTTCTCCAAAAAGATGAAGTTGAAAATGTTTATTGTAAATGTTTGATTTATATTTTAAAAAGTAACTTTCAGACGGAACTATTGGAATGTTTTCCGGCTATGTTTGCCCAACAAAAATCATTATTATGGAGTTGAAAAAAAATTATTGATAAAAATATTGTCAAATAAATATATATTTTACATATGTATACTTGTGCCTATTAATTTTATATATAATTAAAGAGATTAACGAAATAATGAAAATAGAAATAGTTGAAGAGAAATATAAATATAAATAGATAGTATAATGATGAATAATTATAATGTTATAATTAAAATGGGACACTCTCATCTACTTGCACACGGCTTCTCTCTCTTTGGGACAAGATCCTCTCTCTTCTACATATATAAAATCTCTTTCTGATTCGATCATGACACCCCACTTCTCATAACATATCTCCATCTTTTCCTCTCCCTCTCCACAACCTCACTCTCTTCTTCCACCCACAAATGGTGAAGTTCTCAAAAGAGCTTGAAGCTCAACTCATACCAGAATGGAAGGAGGCCTTCGTTAACTACTGGCAGCTCAAGAAGCAGATTAAGAGAATCAAACTCTCTAGACTTCCCAACCAATCCCACCACCATGTCAAACCACACTTTGCTCTCTCCATTTTCGATTCCTTTCGCTTCTTTCTCCATAACATCGCTCACACCCTCTCGGATTCCGACCAGGGAAACCTCAGCGTCATTCAGGTAACTCACTAAAACAACATTAATATTTTCACTTCCCTCGTCTCTTGTCTTTGTGTTTATCTCTTTACTGCTCTCACCACTTTGGCTAATGTTTTCTCTGCGAAGATTCTGTTTTTTTTTTTTTTTGGTGATTTCTGGCAATGAATATATATGCGTTTCTATTTGGCACATACTTCAAAAACTGTGGTGACAGCACAAATCTTGGTACCACTTTTGCTTATCTCTATGCTTCTCTATCTTGCCTTCTACCCTTTCATTGAAGAAGAAAACTACTGGTATGAATATTATAAGTTTATTTTGATTGAAAAAAAAAACTTAAGAAGGAAAAATAGATTTTTAGAAAGACTTACTTTGTTTCTATTTTTCCTTCAATTCAATTTCGGGAGGGATGATGATGATTTAGTGCACGACTTTACTGCATGAACAGAGATCAAACTAAATAAATGCGGTGTTTTTTTTTTTGTTTCTGACAACGAATTGCTTTGGAGAATTCAACCGTGGGGAAACCCCTCTCTTAACGTGTTGTTATTAACCCACAGATTTTTTTTATGGTATGGTAATTAATGTGAATGGCCAAAAGCAAAACAAATAAAAAGAGATTTAATGTGTTTACCAAAATTGTGATAACAAACTCTCGGTCTTTGTAGTTCAAGTAATTACCAAATGAAAACCTTATTTGTCATCTTTATTATGAAAATTTCAAACTCCTATAAATTATATATGATATTTCCTCTTCTATTTTTAAGCGTTTTACTTTAAAAAAATATTTTAATTTTATTCTCATTTTTAAGTCTAAAACAATATTAATTATTTTTTCATTTATATTGATTAAGAGAAATGATTAAGTTTTTTTCTCATCAAAGCATTAATTTGTTTTTTCTTTAACTTTTTCTAAAACCAATATAACATTTATATATTTTTTTATTACTTATTTGTTAAATTTCATTTCTAATCTTTATTTATTATTAATTATGTCTCTTTAATATTATAATATTTGTATTAAAATGAGTTGAAAGTGTTAAAAAGATTTACTATTAAATAGATTTAAATATCATATTATATCTTATTAAGTCAGATTTAAGTTATGTTAGTATGAGTAATCCCACATTCTTTATTTGTATTAATTCTTGTTAAATAATACACTCAATTACATTCAATCTACGGCGTGATTGTACTAATTTCAGGACACATCAGTATCCTTACCATTTATGCAACATCTAATTTATATATATTACAATATAGAAATAAGAACCAGAAAATTTTATAAACTTTTATTCAATTAAAAAAATTATTGCATTTCTCAGTTTTTCTAAGAAATTAGCAAACAATATTAGAAAGGACTAGAAGGAATATAAAAATAAAAATAAATCATTTAAAAATCTACTACTGATTATTGTGATGGAGAATATTTATTAAAAATAATAAATATTTAGTTTTTATTAAAAATTATGTGATAAAATGTGTTAACAATCATGATAAATTAAAATATACGAATGATATTCTTTTACAATTGTTTAGTTACGTGATTTAGGCTTACTTCTTATCATTGAAGATAACATTTCTGGCACAGTAATCAATACTTAAAGAATTTAATTATTTTTAACAATGTAAATTAACAAACTAGAGAGAGAGACTGTGACAGAAAATAAATCAAACTCAACAATAATATATGGCTGAAGTTAACTTGCTGTTTTTTGGCATTTGGTTCGAAGTATTCAAATGTGGTGGATGACTTAGACATGAATGAAATTGGCATTTGATTTTTTGAAAAGTGAATGGTAATAAGAAAGGAGTAAATAGAATGGGTGATTATTAGAAAGAGAAAAGAAAAATTAGGAAAAGTTGGGTTGGCGTAAAGAGATATAAGAAGTAATATAGCAAGGTGAGCGCAGTGTGGGGTTTAGTACTAAATAAAGTGGGTTTAGTGGACCTCCTTTTTCGTGAAATCTTTTTCTGCTTTCTTTCGGGGAGTTTCTCAGTCTCTCACGAAAGCCACCAAATTTTCGCCTTTGCGGATCTATCTGTGCCGCTAGCGTCGCAACATAAAATATACAAACACTTTCTTTTTGCAAAAAAAAATAATTAAATAAGTATGTATGTATGTAGGTGAGGAAGAAAATCACAAAGGGCAGTGAAGACGAAATCTACGAGACAGAACTTGCACAGTTATTTTCGGAAGAGGATGAGGTACATTAGTTCATTAAAGACTATGTTGTCGTAGTCACATGAAGATGCTTATGATTGTTCTTGTTCAGGTGCGTGTGTTTTTTATGAGGCTGGATGAAGAGCTAAACAAGGTGAACCAATTTTACCGGAGACAAGAGAGTGAGTTTCTGGAGAGAGGAGAAACCCTGGACAAGCAGCTTCAGATTTTGCTTGACCTAAAGCAAATCATCAGTAACCGTCGCCGGAAAACTTCTCCGTCGAAGCCGTATAGCACCGGAATATCCCCTCAATATTCTCCAAACCGGGATTCTGATTACTCCGGTCAGCTTTCTTCTTCATTTCATCATTGTTGTCTTCATTATAATATTATTAAATAGTATCTTGGTTGATTTCTGCTAAACATATTTCCTTCTGAGTGCTTGCTGACATCATACAACATACTGCTATGGAAATTGTATGTCTACGTGGACCAGGATGTGCCACATTGTCCACTCATCACATACTTCAATACGCAATGATAAATCCTAATTAAAAGTAATTATTTTACTCAAATTAATTATTTCAGATTAATTTGGTAAAAAAGTGAACCAAAATTTAACAGAAGTAGAAGATAAAAATATTACAGGTTTCTATATTCTTTATATGTGATGTATGGCTAATTAAGTTGCATGGTGATATTAGTTTGTGCAGAAAATTTTGGAGATTCAGATGAAACAACTTCAGAAGTTTCACAAACGGATGAGGTAATCACGAGATTAGAGAAGAACGGTATAAGTTTAGTTAATTCAGCGACGAGGGCAAAGACGAAAAAGGGAAAACCTAAAATGGCAATGAGAATTGATGTTCCAGCCACCAACCCAACTAGGGCCATTACCGCCATCACCAGCATGCTGTGGGAGGATTTAGTCAACAATCCAACCGGGGATTTCGTTCACAAGAGAAAGCTCCAATGTGCAGAGAAAATGATTAGAAGTGCTTTTGTGGAGCTTTATAGAGGCCTTGGCCTACTCAAAACTTACAGGTTCTTATTTTTCTTATATAAACTTAGTTTCATTAAATTTATTTAATTAGTCTTAATCTTCAATATATTAAAAATAAACTAATCTAAAATTGTAAAAGTATGTGCATGTCTACCTTTTCTATTCATGATATAAGGTTTCAACTATAAAGTTTACTTAGAAAGATCAAAGTTCTTAGCAAGGTTGGAACTCGGTTTTCTGAGTATAATCACCATTGTGACTTTTGCGGGTGAAAATGAGAAAATCTTCGAGAAAAGGGAATATTGATTTTATGTTTATCTTGGCCAAAATTGGAAAGAATATATAGAAAAATGATGAGGAGGCCAATTAAAGATGGAGTTGCATGGCAGTTCATAACATCACGTAAGGTTTTTGGATGGATAGAATAAATGAAGGTAGGTGTGATTGTCACGTTATAGAATAGATATACACAATATATCACTCGATGTTTATAGTATGGTTTTAGTATTTGCTCATAATTAAGTTAATCCTATTTTATATTTAAATAAAGCGGATTGGTTTAGAAAATTGTGCATTTATTTCCATTGGCTGCATTATATGGGGATGGGGCATATAAAGCTAACTTTTGCACACACTTCTAAATAGTGGCCAACAAAACCAAATTGAATTCTTATCAAATTTTGCTTACTTTTTTCATCTAGTTTTCTTTTTTTAAGTAGAAAATTCCTTTTGAATTGCTTGTTTTGCGTCTTTTTCACCCTTAAATTGAATGGGGTAATTTATAGATTCCCGAATGGGAGAGGGAGGGGAGGGATAAGTTTTATATGTATATATATATACATACATGAGAAACCGAAAAAAGAAACCCTACTTTTAGCAAAGTTTTTAATTAGTTACATATAGATGTTTAGAAAATCATAGGAAGAAGTTTTATTGTACTAATATAAATATTTTTCCAGAAGTCATAATAAGTGACCTGAAGGGATAAAAATATATAACCGGTTTGAAATTAGAAAAAAATAAATAATGAAAATCATTTGAACAAAACTTCGTTTTATAAGTGATTCAAAAAGAGGGGGAGAGGTTCCCTAAACGTAATAATCATAATATCCACTAAAAAATGCTAAATATGTATAGCAATAACATCTTCTCTACTATGCACAATAAATGCTTCGAAAAGATTGTACAAGTATTTTTCATATAATGGAATTAAGAATATCATCGTAAAAAATAAAAGTACAATTAATTTATAAAACTTTTTTTTTCCAAAAAAATAAAATAAAATATAATGTTTGAAAAAAGTTACATATACCAGAATTGAAATGTAAAGAGACTATAGGTATAAAATAGTCTCATATATTAGAGTTTAAATTTAATATATTGTGGATATAATGATGCGAATCGATTAGAAATGTTCTTAAATACGATATATAAAGAAATCATTATAAATTTTATTTATTTTTTAATAATTATATATCAATCCAGAATAATGAGTGTAAAAAAAGTTTACATTATTAATATATAGTCTAATTAGATTTCATATATTTTACGGTGTGGCTTTAGATTAACCTTCATTAGTAAAAAACCTTGTCTAACAAAACTTAAATGGTTTAATATAAAATATCAGTATAATATCATATTGAAAATGCATACTCACGATAATATATTCTAATCTGATTTCATTTAAAATAAAGTTATGTGATCAGAGATAAATGCATACTCACAATGATCTATTCTAGTCTGATTTCATTTAAAATAAAGTTATGTGATCAGAGATAAATACTTTTAACATTTTTTTTATCTAATACTAAATTAAACTTTCTATACTGTAAAATTAGGCCAATGAGTATAATGACATGGTATAATGTTTCTCTACATGAACAGATTAAAGATAGGGTGGTAGAAACTGTTATGTATTAAATTTATTTCTTTCAAAAGAAAATTTGTTTAAAAAAATTATCTTGCTATAAAGTTGTGAATCTACGTTAACAATATAAAGCATTACACTATTAATATAATCAATACAGCGATTAATAGATGTACAATTTTTAATCTACCATACAGTATAATTACTTACACTAAAAAATTATTTATTAATACACTCTTTATTATTGGTATGAATCCATAATGTCTATATTAATGATTTATAGGATGTATTTAAAAAAAATTTAAAAATTTGGAAAAAAATCAGGTATAATTAACTAAGTTTCTTGATTTGTAAAGAAAGAGGTGGAAAGATTGGAGTGCTGAAATGTAGTTTTTTTAAAAAAATTATTTCATATTTGTGTACTAACAATTTAAAATTGCCAATAAATGTATAAATTGTCTTTTTATTTCTATCTTTTAATTATTTAAGAAACTAGTAAAAGAATTTTAGAGTGTTAAAGCGTTTTATAGCAGAAAAATTTTATTAGATATTTATATGAACATAATTAATATATATATATATATATATATATATATATTAAAAAATTCAGTTGAATAAACATTTTAGTATCTTTAATGAATATTATAAAAACAGGACATAAATGTGTGTGAGAGAATTTTTGTACCGTGAATCTATGCCTGCCTATTTATGAATATCGTTCATGAAATTCAATACTTCTATACTGAATATATTATGAATAAATTTCATTCCATGATGTGCTTTTATGTTATGTTCATTAACCATAAGAAATATGGAATGGGACTTAAATTAAATGTTAAAAGAAATATTTTCATAAATGAGATTTAATGATAATTATTTCTTATTAGCAAACTTAAAATTGAAATTTAAAAGTGTTATTCTGGAATCCAATCTGATAGATTTCACGAATGAGAACTTCTAATATCACATTCTCTCTTTTTGGCAGTTCCCTGAATATGGTAGCATTTACAAAAATTTTAAAGAAGTTTGACAAGGTATGGCTTCAATACATGAGTTATTATTTTCATTACACTTTTGTTATACATGCATGAAAATGACAAATTTTGCAAAAATAAGGAAGAAAACTAAAGGAAGTTCCCAAAATTAAGAATTAATCCTTTTGTCGCAGTATTGCGCTTAAATTTATCTTACATGAAAGTGATGATGAAAATCTTAAACTATGTGTATGAAGGAGAACATCAACTTGATTTCCTATCCCCAACTAACTTTGACTTATTTATAGTACATATAATCTAAAGATAGTGATAGTACCACTATATTTCTCTTTTCCAATTCTCCTTTTCAGTGGAGTCATATCTTACACATATGTCCAAAACTGCTTCCTACATATATTTAAATTTATTTCATTAACAACACTGCCGCGTAAAGCTGTTTCACACATCGAATGAACTTAACTTTTTCTTTGGGTGCAATCTAACAAAAATATGTGTTCTAATATAATGCATATAGTGGCTTTTATCTTTTTCTTTTGGTGTTACCATTCTTTTTTTAATACGGCGTGGTAGCTCGTGCTTTTCCTGTAATAACATAATAATGTGTTTGGAAATGCTTAGGAAACAAAAATATGTGTTTGGACCAATTTTTTTTATAGATTTCTTTGAAGTTGTGAGCGACCTATATAAAAGTTACTCATGCTATTTGATTTAGTTTCTTAACAATGGTAATTTATTCTGCTATTAACTTTAGTTAAGTTGGCATATCTAAGTTGTTACTATGAATACCTAATATTGTATTGTGATGGAGCAGGTATCTTGTCAGAAAGCTTCTGCAAATTATTTGAAAGAAGTGAAGAGGTCCCATTTCGTTAGTTCTGACAAGGTACATTTTGGTTTCATCTTCCGAATGCCTTCATTTCAAAAGTTAGTGAAAGAGAAAAAGAATGAGAAAAGAAAAACATATTGCACTCAACTTTAAATCTTTTGATTTTGGCATTCTATAATCTTGATGTGGAGAATGGGTTATTATCATGATCATATAATAATATGTTGGTTTTGTAAGGTTGTTAGACTAATGGACGAAGTGGAATCCAGATTCACCAAGCACTTTGCCAACAACGATAGGAAAAAGGCAATGAAATTTCTAAGACCCCAACAGCATAAAGATTCTCATATGGTCACCTTCCTTGTCGGTAATGCTTCTTTCTCTATCCCTGTCTCTTCGTTACATTGGCATGCCACTTAACATTGAATAACACTAGCAAACTATTTTATGCATAGTGAAAGTAGAGTCACTTCAGAATTCTAATTGCAAAATGCAATGTCTGGGTAGATCACTGCATGTACCAACAGACATGGCAAATAATATTTTTATGTACTGCTATTACCCATGCTTAGTGGGGTGGACCTACCAAGCTGATTGCTCAAATTTCATTGTCTCTGCAGGGTTGTCTACAGGATGTTTTGTATCCTTGTTTTCTGTATACGCAATTTTGGCCCATTTGTGCGGAATATTCTCCCCTGGTAACGAGCCAGCTTATATGGAAACAGTCTACCCCGTTTTCAGGTTACTTCACATTCTTCCAACTTTAACATATTTCACACATCTTCTCTTTTGTCTGCTATTCTGCTCCGCATCATAACTTCATCACCAAAATACTATGTCACGTAGGAATTTATCTATATTAGACACCCTTCAAGTATACATTACATTAATACCTAATCTTTATAAGGGTAAATGAGTTTAAAACTTTTCCTAAAGTAGATTATAAAATCTAATATTTTCTAACTCAACTTTATAATTATAAACCATAAAATTGAATGTGTACTAAGGAGTTTCTAAAAACTCCCCTGAAAATTTAATATGCAGAATTTTAGACAAAAAAGCGTATATGATTAGTGCACTAAAGGTTACGATGATTTTGTGCAGCGTGTTTGCATTGTTAAGCCTGCACTTGTTTTTGTATGGATGCAACCTGTTCACGTGGAAGAACACAAGAATCAATTACAATTTCATATTTGAATTCTCTCCAAGCACAGCACTAAAGCACAGAGATGCGTTTCTAATGAGCACTACCTTAATGACTACTGTGGTTGGGGCAATGGTCGTACATCTGCTTCTAAGGGCTGCTAACTTTTCTCCTACCCAAATTGATGCCATTCCGGGGGTTCTTCTTCTGGTTTGTCTAATAACTATTGGCTTCCTTGTTACTTATAAGATAAACTAACTTAGTTAGCTTTAGATTTTGAAGAGTAGTTTATACTAAGAAAGTCCTTTTTCAGTTTTTCACAGCACTGCTTATTTGCCCATTTGACATTTTTTATCGTCCCACACGTTACTGCTTCATCAGGGTTATTCGCAACATAGTATGTTCTCCCTTTTATAAGGTAAACTTCCCTCAGTTCATTTCTTGGAAAAAATGGATACATTGTAAGGCCACATATGTGGAAAACTGAACGTGGCACTTAATTTTAATTTATCATTGGCACAGGTTCTGCTAGTAGACTTTTTTATGGCTGACCAGCTAACTAGCCAGGTGATCTTAGCCCACAATTGATTCTAGTTTTGTCTTTCTTTTTTTTTTTTTTTCATTTCCTATTCTTATTATGCATCCGAAGTAACGTTAAATTTTATGTTATTGTTGTGTATACAGATTCCATTGCTAAGGCATTTGGAAACTGCTGGTTGTCACATTTTTGCTAGAGTTTTCAAAACACACCACCCTGAGGCCTGTCATTCTGGAAGGCTATACATGGAAATAACTTATATCATCTCATTTTTACCATACTATTGGCGTGCTTTGCAGGTAGGCTTGTAGATTCTCTTTTGGCATTTAACACTAGGAAACTATACTTACCTACTTCAAGAATTGGAGACATACTATATTGCTAATGGAATTTCTCTTATACTGTATGTTCTTCATTATTTTATAAACTAACGCATGTTTATATGTGCTTACTAGTGCGTGAGACGATGGTTTGATGATGGTGATGTGAACCATTTGGCTAACATGGGTAAGTATGTTTCGGCAATGGTGGCAGCAGGGGCTAGAGTTACATACAGCAGGCAACATGATCAATTATGGTTTGCTATAGTCTTAATCACTTCTGTGGTGGCGACAATGTATCAACTTTATTGGGATTTTATCAAGGACTGGGGATTTCTTAACCCCAATTCCATAAATCCATGGCTCAGAGATGAACTAATTCTAAAGAATAAAAGCATATACTATATGTCTATAGTAAGTTTTCTTTACCTCTTGAACGGAATTTCACAATCATAAGTTTTTTCATCTAACTAAGTGATACTGGATTTTAGGTCATCAATATTGTCCTAAGAGTAACATGGGTGGAGACTATCATGCACTTCAGAATAGGACGTGTGCAATCACGACTACTAGATTTTCTGTTAGCTGCACTTGAGGTTATCAGAAGAGGGCATTGGAATTTCTACAGGTATATCTTATCATATTTAGAAAGCTGGCTCCAAAATTTCCTTGATGAATATTACATCAAATTCATTCAACTTGGACTTTAAAAGACCTATCTCGTCCAATGTAATGTTCCAATAAACAAGTCCTAATAAAACCTCATACTGATAGGTAGAGGCTTAGAAAACTGTGTCTCTAATAATAGGAACAATGATGTCCCTAGAATGGAGTGACAATGATAGAAATCTTTCATAATAAAATGGTTCTGTAATCTCTGATTCTATATTAAAACTGTTAGTAGTCTCTTAAAACCTCAACTTAAAGTTAATTCTTAACAGTTGTTAAGCAGTGAATAAACTCACTAATGAACTTGATCTTGCATGAACAGGTTGGAAAATGAGCATCTAAACAATGTTGGTCATTACCGGGCAGTGAAAACAGTCCCACTTCCATTTCGAGAGACAGATTCTGACTGATGAGCTGATTTTCTTGTATAAAGAATGATGTCTTGCAGACATGCGAACAAAAAAGTGACATGCAGTGTAAAGAATAAAAAGAAGAGGACGAGAAGCAAAGAAACTTCTCTAAGTTTGTTTCTTGTTTATTGCCTCTTTTAGGAAACTGGACATGTTAAAAATCGTACAAAGAAAGAATTGTTTTTTTTCTTTCATGATTTTAGCTAGTAAATATTGCAATTTTAGTGATGTTTATAATTTCGTTTGCTAAACCAAACAAATTTAAGGTTCATGTTCAAACAACTTGTAAAATCAAAACAACTTTTCTCTATATCAATATTATAAATATTTTTCTTTTTGATGAATAAGAGTTTTGGAATTTCCTCCTAATAAATAATATTTTTACTTTTTTAAAATATATTGAACAATCAAAGAGTCTAAAATATGAAAGCTTTTTAATTTTCTATCTATTTTTATTATTCTATCATAGTGGCATCTATCTCTATCTCCTTCATCCTATTTCACTCATTCTTTTATATTATACTACAATTTGAATGTTTGATTGTTATTAGCCGATTATCTAATTCCAAATTTATTTTATCATTATATACTATTATTGTGCATTTATGTTGGTGTCTCCATGTGGAGGCTTAGAGAAGTAGATTGAGGAATTGAGATTTTGTATTAACTTTTGTTTCTTTTGTGTGCATCAATATCAGGTGAACAAAAATCAGAATTGGTTGTATTGTTATTCAGTCAATTTCTCTCTTATCATTGCTTAATTGTTTATTACATGTCCCTTTATTAAATTATCATGTTATCTTCTCTATTAAAAATTGTTAATTTAAAAGTTTGAAACCTAACAAAGTAATAGTCTCTAAGTTTATTAACATAACAAGTTTACAAGTCTTCTACATGACTATATAAGTATATATTATTAAGCTTCTACACTTCAAGAATTGTACCCTAGTTCTCAATTGCAAGATTGATGAATTGATCTCAAAAATCATTTTATTTTTTATTTATCGTTTAATTAATTTCAAAATGATTTGTGTAAATTCAATAAAGAACACTAGAAATTTTGAATTTATAAATTAAAATTTAATACGTACCAAAGGACAAAACCATAGAAAGACATAAAAAAAACTTTATACTTCAAGACAAGATACTACGGTTAAGTACAAGCAATTAGACTTTATTTTTTAACTTAGTCTCGTTTTATATACTTATATTTAGTGTTATAACTTATATATATATATATATTATATATAATTTTCAATGTATATAAAAATATAAATCATCCGCTACTTGATTTAATTTACTCGGCCTGTATACGATTTCATAATTGAACCCGAGAAGCTTGGTCATATAGAATTGTTGCTCCAAGGTGAGAACCACCTGTCTCATTAAGTCACAAATACTTTTGTGATCGGTCTTGATGCAGAACCATTTACCTAAAAGGTAGTGTCGCCATTTCATCACTGCTTCAGTAATGGCGTACAACTCCAGAATATAAGCCGAGGAGGCGACCATTTTGGGACTCAATTTAGGGCTAAAGTAGGCCACCAGTCGTCCCTCTTGGGACAGAACAGCTCCGATGCCGGTACCTGAGGCATCTGTTTCCACCACAAACTCTTTTGAAAAATTCGGTACAGCGAGGACTAGGGTGTTCGTCTTTAGACTTTTCAATTTCTGAAAGGCCGACTCGGTCTAGGCATCCCATTGGAAAGCATTTTTCCTGAGCAATTCAGTCAGGGAAAAAACTACATTAGCATAGCCACGAACAAATTTCCGATAGTACCCCGTGAGTCTTAAGAATTCACAGAGCTATTTTACGTTAGTGGGGGTTGGCCATGCATTAATCGCCACTATCTTTGTTGGATCAACTCTCACTCCTTCTCCACTAATGATATAACCGAGGTACTCTAATTCCTGTTGAAGGAACATACACTTAGACCTCTTAATGAATAATTTATTGTTCTGCAGCAGTGTTAGGGTAAGGTCTAGATGGTACATGTGATCCTTGTCTGACTGTAGACCAAGATATCATGAAGAAAACTGCTACAAATCATCGTAAATATGGTCGAAACAACTTGTTCATGGTAGCCTGAAAAGTTGCGAGGGCATTGGTCAAGCCGAACGGCATGACTACAAGTTGAGTGAAGGTCGAGCTTGGAGAAATACTTGGCCCTATTTAAGTCGTCCATGATATCATCTATGGTCGGAATCGAAAACTTATCCTTCACTGTTATAGCATTTAGTACTCGGTAATCTACACAGAATCACCATGTGCCGTCCTTCTTCCTCACCAGCAATACAGGGCTCGAAAACGCACTGTGGGAGTCCTTAATGATGCCAACTTTTAACATCTCTTCCACAAGCCTTTCAATCTCCCCTTTCTGATACTGAGGGTATCGGTAGGGCCTTACATTTACGGGTTTTGCTCTTAGTTCCAAATGAATTTGGTGGTCTATGAACCTTTGGGGTGGTAGGCCTTTGGGCTCGGCAAACACCACACCATGTTTCTATAGAAGTTGTTGCAGCTCACTATCACCTCTCTCAGGAGGACCATTTTGGTTTGCCGAGTTGTGTATCTTTACCTGTAAGTTGTACATGCATGCTACTCCTTGGGCATCTACCAGTTTTTTAAACGCCACTCGACTCAGCAGATCAGTGTTGGGGGGCCCTGCCCCTTGTAATTCCACCATTTGCTAATCTCTTTCCAACTTCATTGTCAAGTCTAGGTAGTTTAGTGTAATGTTAGCAATAGTCGCCAACCATTGAACCCCGAGGACCATGTCGGTACCATTCATATCTAGTTCGAAAAACTCCGCTATAAACTCGCGCCCCTATAGTTGAATGGGGACCTCCGTATATTTAACATGGCATTCGAAAGAACTCCCACTCCCCACCATCACTTGAAAAGCAGGAATTTCTGTCGCCACCAAATTCAAACCTTCTATAAACGTGGATTTGATGAAGTTGTGGGTGCTTCCCCCATTAACTAATATCACCACAGGTTTCCCTTTGCCTGATCTTGACACTCTAAGTGTGCGTGGGTGATACACCCCCGTCATGGCGTTGAGACTGATTTCAGTTACCGCTATCACGGGCCCTTCTTCTATAAGAGGCTCCTCCTCCCGTTGATCTCTCGCTCTCTTCAACTCGTCCAACTCTTCCTCTCCTATCAACAACAAACAAGAAACTTTGCACCTATGGTCGGGCGAGTACTTCTCATCACAGTAATAACAGAGTCTCCGCTCATGGCGGTTCTTGATTTATTGGGTCGATAGTTTGCGATAAGGGTTTTTGTTGGTACTCCCTATACTCTCAGTGACCGACGCATTAGAAGTCGGTTGAGTTGGTGCATTCTATTTTGTAATCGAACTGATACTGCGATTGGATACCCAGGAATTCTGGCAAGAATTCTGAGAGCGAGTTAGTCCTGTCGAGTTGATTGTTGTCTTCTCAAACGAATTCCCCATATTTCTATTTCCTGGGGGTCTTCCTAGATGTTGGATGTATAGTTGTTTCTGCTCATAGATCTTTGCAATGGACACGACGCTTGGATAAGACACCGGTTGAGCTAGCAACAGGTTATACTTCAAGTGATCGTTTAGTCCGACAATGAAAAATGAAACCAACCATTATTCGGTTAGCCCGGTTACCTGATTTGATAGCTCCTCAAACTGTGACTGATACTCCCTTACATATGTCGTCTGTTTGAGCTTCCTTAGAGCAATTTTTGGGTCATGGTACAGGTTGGCTCCAAAACGTAACCTCAATCCCTCCAAAAATTGCTCCCAAGTTTGTTGCACATGGTTGTTAACTATCCAACGATACCACGAGTAAGCAGCACCATTAAATTGGAATGAAACGGTGCGAATTTGTTGTTCTTCTGCCAATGGGTACAACTCAAAATATTTTTGTGTTTTGGAAATCCACTCCTCAACCCCTTCGCCATCGAACATCGGAATCTCCACTCTCACTCCCAAAGGTCCTCGGAAGTGAGTCACCTCTCAATTCTCAAAATGCTCCTCTTGCCTCGATCCTTCTCTCTCGAGGGTGACCCTCGCGTTGGTTTCCCCATTTGTCAAAAGCTCATTGACCATGTCCGTTAAAGCGGCAATCTGACCCTGCAACTCAATCTGTCCTACCTTGAGCTCGTGGATGGCGTCTGCATTTTCTTTTGTGGTAGTTTCCATTCGGGACATACGAGTTCCCTCAGCCATGGTGAGTTTCTTACGATCTCTCAATGAAAGAACCAAAAAATGATGAAAACTAAGCAAAAATATATAGAGATTTGGAAGTAAAGATAGCACTGTGGTATTATCAGCTTTTTGTACGTTCATGCAACTGAGAAATACAATAAAATGAAAAGTAGAATCTCAATGCCTACTAATTCCCCTCATTCGAGTCTTAGGGCCGTAGACTCCATTTCCATTGCACAATATTCTCTCCTCCTCGTATCTCCTTTCCAGTCTCTATTTCAAGGCCCTATGGTCCCCACGTTGTGCGTGCTCCCTCATTATGCTCGCTAATTTTGTTACAACAGAATTTCATGTGGTAATCATTGATCCATTTGGGTGGTTTCTTGATGCGTTAAGGTGGTTTTTAATTCAGATTATTTGGTTAAGGTGTTAATGTCATATTCAGAGGATGTATAACTTTAGGTGATAAATATTTTATTGTTAATGTTATTCACATATTAGATCATGCTCAACTTGTAACATTTGTGTACTTAGTCCATTAATTATAAGTAGAGTAAATTAAGCGAATGATTAATGAAGTAAGATTAATTTATTAAAGAACAGTCCAGGAGTTAAGAACATTGAAATTCTGAAACCCAAAATATATAAAATTCTAAAAACCTATGTTAAACATCTCAAACATTTTCACTTCGCCCTTGTTTGGTTCATATGACAATCTTGCATTCGATTTTCTGGATTAACAAACTTGAATTTGCATTAAATTTTCGTCTATTGGGGATGATGTTGTTGATGATGATCCCTTTGCAAATGAGCCAGTGTACATGGTCTTTGTAGTGTTACTCTGTTGGTATAGCGATTCTTATATCTTCTCCAGGATAT
>Ga0099824_1004434_pt1 | contig 20213 bp, 7 predicted proteins | sample SiratrowhiteBW_FD_76837 | JGI IMG/M metagenome (GOLD analysis project Ga0099824, IMG submission 76837) | Root nodule microbial communities of legume samples collected from California, USA - Siratro white BW | ecosystem: Host-associated > Plants > Roots > Nodule | place: USA: California... | reverse complement strand
TATTTTAAGCAAATAATAATATATATATAAAAAAATATATATATATATATATATATATATATATATATATATATATATATATATATATATATATAAGACATAAAATAGTAGAACAAATAAAAATATTTTTAATATATTTACTTTAGAGAGAAAATATTACTCTTGTTTACTATTGAAAACAAACACAATCAATTACATTTTAATTCTATCCGACAATGTGAATTATCAAATGTATCTCAATAATTTAAAACAATTTGTTACATTTCATGTTTTTTTGCAAAATCCATATTGAATATGTTTCAACATAAACTAACACCTAATTTATTAAAAATATTATTAGTAAAAGTCAAACCTCAATTTTCTGTATGAAAGTAATTTTTTACATCTTTCATAAAAAGACTTGATACAATAACATCTTTCAACTTTTTACTGCGTCTAATTTTTCATTTTATGTTGTTAGATTATTAATTAAATCAAGACGTATTTTTTCTATAATTAGTTTCAAGCTTAATACTATATGATATTATTTTTAAATATTTGTTGACTTTCTAACAAACACACTAGCAATTTTAAAAATAAGTAATAGTGTCTAATCCATATAGACTTGAGGATAGTATTAAGGACTACCCTAAGTTTATACTAATAGACTTAAAATAAACTATTAAGCACGAAATTAGATTAAATAACTAAATAATTAAAAATTATAATTTATAATGTATTTTAGAATTTTATTACTTTTTAAACCATCCCTACTAAAGATAAAAGTTGAATCTTATAATTTTTATTAAATTTCTTCCAATTAATTTCTTTTCTCTTCATGAAATTTAAATATGAGAGTTTACTCAAAATAATTCACCTAATTTTACTTAATACAACTATTTATTAATTAAAGTTGATGTAAAAGTGATAAGAATGAGTTTCGTTTAGAAAGAATGTAGACAAAATCAACAAAAGGTTTTAAAGTAAAATTTTAACTTAATTTAATCTTACAAAATAAGTTTGATTTGTGTTTCACGCATATATTATACTATGATTATATCTTTATTTAATACAAGATCTCTAACACACTCATGAAAATAGAAAGAGACTTGATAGTGGACATTATTTAGTATAATTTGACATGCCGAACAAATCTTATTATGATAGGTCATGATAGGTTGTGATACGATTTTAAAAGTAGACATTAGACATTAAGACATATTTCTAGTTAATATAAGATCTTTAACACACATCCTAGTCTTATGTTAGAGATTTTCAATTATCATCGTGAAGATGTGTATTATAAATTTTACATTAATTAAAAATATGATAAAATTATATAAATATATACAAACTTTATCTTACTTAAACAGTTTGGTAAAGTTCAATTAAACTTAAATAGTATTTTCTAAAATAATATAAGAGTTTATCAGGATTTTATGTTAAAAATCTCATATCAATTAAAAATATAATCATATAATAATATAACTTAAGACAAACCTCATCTTATAAATTAATTTTATAAAATTAAGTTAAATTTAAATTCTAATTTTTGAAAAAAGAGAGTAATATAACTAAGAGAAAAATGTATTTCTTGACATAAAATGGTAAGACTAAGTTTAGCAAGAGAAAATGGGATTTGAAAGTTTTATTAACATTTTTTAAATGTTTTCTTTGTTTTTATTTTCACACTATTTTTGCTATTTTCTATTTCCACTGTTATATTTGGTAATATTTTTTGTATTTTATTTTTTTAGAAAAATAACTTTTTCACAAGACCTTTTTTTTAGTGATGACCTAAACCAACCTCACATTTCTTTTATAAGAAACAACAATATGCATGCTAGGTAAACGTGTCAATGACAGCAACATTTAACTTTACTGCAAACAGATTCTCTGGTCTTTATTTTAGATAAATTATGTACAATGCAAAGATAATCTTTAGAAAAATCATGGTATAAAAAATCAGGATAAAGTGTAGTGTTAAGGTTTTTAATATAAAATTTAGAATTTTAGGTTTTTGTGAGTGAAGAGTGAGCTAAGAGAGTTTGAGATAGTGCCACGTTTCCTTTGTTAAAATCTCCTCAAAACACAACAAAATTCTGAATCACAGATTCCATCTTGCAAACTCTGCTATGCCAACTGCAGTTACTTTCCAATAATATATTTAAATCCAACTTCAGTTATTATTATTACTATTATTATTATTATTATTATTATTATTATTATTATCTCTAAAACATGTCATTAGTATAACATTATTCGTTTTTAATTAATCTTATAAAGCATATTTTAAATTCCACTATTGGGTTCAAGTGTGAAATTTCACCATAATATGAAGTTTTGTGATGTGATCTTATAAAATTATTATCTTAAAAATCTTGATTATTTAATTATTATTGCATTATCTTCTTCTAGTCACTTACTATTAAGAACACACGTTAATATTGTCTTACACATTTAAATTGATAAAATGGGTATAAGTTAAAGATATGTAAGAAACAAAGTTTAACTAGTATAAAATTCATCAATGGTACTAATTTCATGATAAATATGTAATTAAACCTTATAATGACATGACCTAATATTAATTAAATTTAGTGTGTAGAAGGAGACACGTGGATGGGTCTTCGTGGTGGGGCTATGCACGTTGTGGAATATATACAGGTGTCACAGTTAGGTAAGACTTTAATTATTATATATTTTAATATTAGTTCACAACTTTTTTTTTTCATCAATTTCTTTTATTTTATTATTTTATCAGCAAAGTAAACGAAAGGCTTGTTCCTAACCAAAAATAGACAATGTTACTCTCTAATGGAATATTTTTTTATTAGAATAATAAGATATGAAGATTAAACCAAAGATTTTCCATACACTTATCTAAATCTAAACTATATATATCATAATTGATTGTTTTCTAATATTATGATTTCTAAAAAATGAAAATTTAAAATATTATTCCATGTTATATTGAGCTAGGTAACATAAAGATGAAGCTAGATATAGTTTTCAACAATGTTTCTTCTTAAGTCTCATTCTATAATTGAGAAAAGGAGCAATTTTTGTCAACACATCATTGTTCTTACATTGCACTCAAGTAATTAGGTGATGAAAGTTTCATTTTTTATTGCATTTTCTCTTGTTTTCTTCCAAAGGGGAGACATCAGACACTGACAAAGACCTTTGCGTGAAGTAGAAATAAAAAAATATATTTCTTACATCTTTATCTTAGGCAGCAACAAAACATTATTTATTTTTTTATTTCCTTATTATTCGTAAAAGTTAATTCTTTTATTTTCATCACTGCATCATGCTCCATTGTCTCTCATGAAGTTGCAGACTTTAAGGAAAGAGAGAAAATGGGTCTCATCTTAATGCAATTCGGATTCTGAAAACCAAAGCTTTTCGTAGTAAGTTCTTCTGAAGTTCCTGCCTTTATTCTCTTGAATCACAGTATCTCTAGTTTTTTTATTCAAGTTGACTTTAACTTTCTTAGGGTATTTCTCTGTTTCCTTGTTTGTTTGTTTGTTTTTGGAAAATTTTGTTTTCAGCATGTGAGTTAGGTTGGGAAGAAAACATGGGAAAAGAAATTTTGATTTTTGAGTTTTCAATGAAAGAGGGTAGTCAAAATAGCATTACTTTTGTTTTTTTACAGTATAGGATTCCATGCTAGCTACAATCCCTACTGAAGAACAACAGAACTTGATAAAGCTCAAGTCTTTCTGGGATTTTGAGTGGAGGGTAAATCTTGAAAATTGTTTCATTTCGGTCATAGATTCATTTTCACTGCATGCAATTTAGTCTCAACATCATCATCAACCTTTTCCAGCTTTGTAATGGAGTTAACAGATTGAGATTTATTTCATCCTGAGCATCTTTCCATCTTTTACAGCATGCTTTTTTCAATTTGATTGTGTTCTTGTGAATCCATGGTTTTTGAGTTTGGTTGCATCTTTGTGGGGTTCCAGGAAAAAGTTCTTCTAAGATGCCAGGAAAACCTGACACTGATGATTGGCGTGTAGAGCATGGTGAGCAGATTCAGTTTCATCCTTGGTGGCGAGATGCCTCCAAATCATCTTCAGCTGATCACTTAAATGGTTCTCCTTCACTGCCTGCAACTGATAAGACAGGTGCCTGTATATAAGACTTGTGTTTGATAATAATGTTATGTTGTTACTTCTCCTTGTGTTATACACTGGTTTTGGAATAACCAACCTGCTAGTGTTAATTTTCCACCATATATGGTAATGGAGAAGAGTGTAATTCTTGAGGTAATTAAGTGATCCAAGGGCATGAAAGAGTTTGTTAGAGACTCAAAATAAAATCATGGGGTGCAAAAAGTAATCCACTTATTATAAATGCAGGGTATTGGGGTATGGAATGATCGTCTTCTATTTAGTTAGTTAAGAGCGATCAAGAACCTCAGCGGCTAGAACAGAACAGGATTCAATTGATTTAGATCCCTTTTCTTGCTTTGGATAGCACTTTAACTTTTGTTGTTGTTAGCAAATGACTTTCATGTCTTTCAAATTAGGGTTTAGTTCTGATAACTTTAAGGGAAGAGGAACTTCCATGCATACAACAACTATTTTTTAAAGGAAATTCACTGACAAAAAATTCTAATTGTGTTAAAAAGTGAGGAAATTGTGTTTCAAATAATGACTTCTAATTGGTAAACTAAGAGTTCACCTTAATGCTTCTCTCCACATGCATCAGCATTATATATGAATATAATGTATACTGATAAGTTTCTTGTTGGCCTCAGGTGTTGCTAAAGAGTACCAAAACATGAAACTTGACCTGTCTTCAATCTCATTTACCATGGACAAACACCTTGCTCCCAATCCCCAGAGGGAATTTGTTGGTCACTCAGTTGTAAGACCTTTAAAATTGCTTTCTGTAAGATATTTAGGCACAGAGAACTTTTGTCACATACTGCATGAACCTTTATATTATAGTTGTGAGTTTATAGCTCCTTAATCTCTTCCAGATTATGTAATATTTTTATATCTTTAGGGGTGTAAAAGTTAAGATTATAAGCTTCTTCAATATGTGATGCAGGTTTTAACATCTCCTTATTTAGATGCACAGTATGGTCGAATATTGACTACGTATGGCCAACAAGTAATGGTATGATAACTTGCAATTTTCTGTACAGTATTTATGAAAGTCTCATCCATTTGAAACAGTCTCTTAAATCTGCAGACCAGAACTCACCCTTCTTTTTCTCCAATGGAAAGAAAATTTGTTTATACATTTTGTTGGTGTCAAGAGGGTGGATATTTTGTGCACTTATATGTGTGCATAACAAGCTTATTTGTATAAATTAAAACATTGCTTGGTATGGAAATTAATATAAGTCATTTTCACTTTGGTATGAACTTTTTATAAGAAATTTATTTGCACATCTTTTCATGATTGTGTGCCATTAATTCTGTTCTTTGTGAATATTACTTCTGCATCTAAATTTAAATATAACCTCCCTTTCCTTTCACTCCTTTTCCTGAGACTTTTTATGACTTCTAATGTTCTTGTTGAACCAAGTAAATGCAATACTACTTTATTGCTAGTCCTAACATCTATTGGTATGATGCTAGATAAACCCTCCATTGTATGGAATGCATCAGGCTAGAATGCCTTTGCCACTTGAAATGGAAGAGGAGCCTGTTTATGTAAATGCAAAGCAGTATCATGGTATTTTGAGGCGAAGACAGTCGCGTGCTAAGGCCGAGCTTGAAAAGAAAGTAATTAGAAACAGAAAGGTATGATCATAGATAGCTATTTATGCATTCACTGTCTTCATGTTGGATAGGAAAATCTTACCTTAGATTGGTTCAATATTTTCCATGGTAGGGAGTTTTATTTATCTTTTCTATTACATTTTGTATTTCATTCTTGTGAGTGATAATCTCTTTACCTTCTTAGTAGCAATATAAATTTAGGAAAATTTATTATCTTCTCGTGCATTATATGTTGACTAGCTGATGTTATTCTATGATTTTTGTTCTATTCTCATGATTTCTTTGATTGTTTTGCTTATGTCTGATTCTTGTGGCTATCTGATTAAAAACCAATGGAATATTAATTCCATTTCCTGCTTTGTTTCTATAAGATGCAACAAGCAGTAGGGTTGAAAAATCCATGTCTTTTAACCTCTTAGATTTAATCTTTGGTGTATGTAAAAATGAAAACCCTTTAAAAGGAAACATATCAAAGAGAAGCCAAATGAATAATTATATCACTAGAAAAACCTTAGAGGAATTACTGTGTAAAATTCTGTGTTCAGAATACTTCTGGAATTTTCACTATTAGGAAATCATAACAGTTCCAACTCCCTAAGGTCTTTTACTTGACTGTAAGATTTATGTAGGAATTGGCGATCAGAACCATCTTGGCTAAAAGATTATAATATCAGCTATAAGTCAAAGGAACCTGAACTTTCTTATATGTGTAATATGTGGTTTTCTGTTCTATGAAAACACAACAAGGAAAAGTGTATGGTATATACATTGTTATTGTTATGAAGTCTCTCTTGTAATATGGGATTTGACTCCTCAAGAGTAAGTAGAGGTAAAGTGATCTCAATGTTTGATGAGAAAACCAACCATGGATATTCCAACAGATGCATGACTTGCTATGCATTTGTTCTCTAAAGTGAATTTCTTCCTCTTGAGAACAAGAATCCAAATTACCTGATTTTTGTATCAGTTTCACCGTAACTCACCCTGGTTACTGTTCAGGTTTTTGTGAGTGTTTTGTATTCATATAGTTTTATCTCACTTCTTGCCATTGTTGTAGAATTGATCATGTCATTGTAGACTCTCTTTTCATGCATCAGAAACAATCAGTCGTAGATCATGCGCATGCATCGTAACTCACTCTTAAGTATAACTTTTGTTATAGTCACATTATTTGCTATTCTGCACTATATCTTTTCATACATATCTTTATGTTACAATTGTATAGAAGCAAATCCTTTTATAATTCATATATATATATATATATATATATATACTTGTACAATATATGTTTTTAATATATAAAAATCATATTTCTCTATAGTCATGGCTTCATAGGTGTTTCATTCATTTCTTACAGCCATACCTCCACGAATCACGTCACCTACACGCCATCAGAAGGGCAAGAGGCAATGGCGGTCGCTTTCTTAACACAAAGAAGCTTGAAAATAACAGTTCTGGCGTCAGTTCTGACGAAGGCAACAATAGTGGTGCAAACCCCTCAACAAACTCATTCCACACTCTACATGTGCTCACCAACAATGAGAATCTAGGCTCATCAAACACGGTTCAGGACATGCACAGAGTGCAGAGTTTCAACAATGGTTACCATAATGGAAATGGTCTTACAGCACTATACCTTCAACAAGTGAATGGAAAAAAGGAGGGAGACTACTTTGGTAAAGAGAGAGACCCTGTTGGGGCTTTCAAATAGCACTTCCCTCTGCCATACAGCAACAGTTAGGTACCAAAAAAAAAAATTATATATACACTAAGGTTTAATTGAAGGTCTTTAACCAAGCTGAATTTCTATACATTGCTTTATGCATGTTAATTTTATAGACTCTTTCATCATTAATCAGAAACAATCAACCGCATGCATCATAATCCACTCTTAATTATAGTTTTTGTTACAATCACATTATTTCTTGCTATCGTACAATGTATCTTTTCATTACAATTATTTTAGGAACAAATCCTTCTGAAATTCATTTATATATATATATATATATATAAGATATAGGTTTGATACATATGAAAATCATATTTCTCTATAAATTTTAGCTTATGGAGAAACTCATTTCATTTGTTTTCACTCCAAGAAGTGCTTATAGAAACATTTTGTTTTTTGTTGTGTACAAAGCTTTTGTTGAGTCTTTCTGATGTCTGATGTGAGAAGTTTCATATTATGCAGGTGAAGGGCTTAATCTCATCCAACTTATGATGCTGTATTGAAGGCAAATCATTCTTGGCTCAGTTATGTGGTGAGACCAGTGTCATGGTGTACTCTATTCCTTGTTTGGTCTCTCCCCTTGCTTTTGTTTCTCTTTGCAAGTCCATTTGTGAATTGGCTGACAAAGAAAGGAAAAGATCACTTTGGTTTCAGAACTTTTTTATGCTTTAAACTATGTTATGTGACAGTTTATTAAACTGTGAACTGAGTTGTGACATGTGATCTACAAAACCTTACAAACTTTCTCTGTTTCGTTCTATATGTTCTTGCACATTATGATTATGCTTAAAGTTTGCATGCGTCATTTTTGGATCTTGTTGGCAAATACTGAATAGGAATAAAGTTTTAGCAGAAAACCATGGCTTGCGGAATCACATTACCTAATCATATAATTATTCGGTCAAAATTTATGTTTAATTTATATTACTTTCGTCCCAGATGTGTAATTCAAGATTTTTATATAAAATTTAAGAATAATAATAAATGTTTTTTTTATGAATTTATGTTATTGAAATATTTTCACCTTTTTGATAAATATATTATATTTATTGAACTTATTAATTATTTATCGAAGTAGTTTATGTGAGGCAAAATTAAAAAAAAGTTATTAAAGTAAATTGTGAACATCAATTATTGTTTAGGTAAATTATAAATGCTATTCCCTCTAATCCTTCATAACAGAGTTTTAGGCTTTTAACACAAATTAAATTAAGTATATATTTTTTTTAGCGCAATTTCAACTGAGCTATGTACTACTTTCTTTGTGGTATTACTTGTTTTTTTAAAGAAAAAACATTTTTAAAATTTTAAGATAATATTTGTTAATTGTATTATTTTTTTCATTTTTACTGTACATTGGATACGGAAAACTGAAAGCATTATAATAGGTAATTTATTAAAAATGAAGACTTAAATATTTTTCTTTGAATGAAGGAACCTTAAAATAGTATTATATAGAAATCGAAAAAGTATATTTTTTAGTTTTGTTTTTTCAATGTATATCTCATTATATTTTTTTCCAATGTTATCATAACTTATTTTTCTCTGTTCATGTTAATTAAATCAGAGGTATAATTGAAAAAAGAATATTGTATCTTGTAATGTAAGAAATAATAGACAAAACAAGTACTTCTTTGTTAAAATAATGATAAAATTGTAACTTGGGATGGCTTAATTTCTATATAGATCTTCAATAAAAATTTACCTTATTGTTACATGTTCATGAATAGGATGATATGACCAATTCGTGAGATGTATTATTATGTATCTAAATTAAATTTTCTCACCTTTACTATTTATTTTCTCTTATTTTAGTGACTTTAAGAAGTAATTACTTATAACGGTTAAGAGAAAATGAAAAACAAAAACGTGGGTTTAATTAATGTTATGTTTTTAGGAAGGAACCCTTTCATAAAAAATATCAATAATTATGAAAAATAATATAAAATATTTTTCATATGAATACTTCTTATTAAAATTGTGTTCTTGCGAATAACAAATTTGAATATTCCGTTATTTTTTAATATTGCTTAATGTATTAATATCTTAAAATTAAAACAATATTTTATTATTATCTATTAAAGCATTAGATCACTCAACCTTCAATTAGTGTCTTCATGGACTCACAATTTGATTATTGGTTTTCTGTGATACTTGATAATATAAAGTACATTCCATTATTTGTAGAAAGATGTATACAGAGATTGAGGCTGCCAACATTATCACAGTTTTTCCTGTTCTTGCAATTGTTCCTGCCCAAAGAGAAACAGTAACAGTAATTAGTAGCATTCTCTTAAAAGTGGAATAAAAACATGAGGGTAATATTTTGTAGTATAAACATTTTCAACAGAAGAAAAGTAGGCAATGAATGAGGAACTGCTGAATACATCTTTTTAAAAAAAAAGTGATTTTTATCAGTTCAGCAGCTAACCTTGATGGTTGTTTGGTTGAATGCAAAAAAGGGTGCAATTCTTTACTTTATTTCCTGCATATTTCCATTCATCTCTTTCTTTTTTGTTTATTTCTTTACTAATTTTTCTTATGCCAAACACTCTTAATTTTCACTTATTTCATTCACCTTATAGATTTTCATTTACTCTACCGAATAGACCTAGAAGAAAATGGTTGCTTGATGAACCTTCTGAGTAATGTGGAGGAAAGAAAAAGAAGAAATGTAATGTAGAAATACATGAAGCAACACAAACCTCAGTCACAAAGAAGGCATGGAAACCATATGGAACTCTATTGGGCAATTCCACAACAGCAACAGGCTCTGGTGACATTGTTTTTGCATCAATGACATGCACAAATGATTTTCTGCAGTTTTGTAATTTGAATTCTGTTAGTTAGTGATTGTAATTCAAATTACAGAAGTTTGTTAGACTATTTTTAAGAGGATTTCATTGTCTAAGTACTTATGAAACACGGATATGGACACAGATATTACACGACACTGATACCAACACTTAGACACGTGTAATCTCTAAAGTATAAGACATCGGAACATGAATCTATATATTCCATCACTATGAATTATATAAATTAACAATCAATATTTATATATTAAAAAATTATCTACGAATAAGGTTAGCTAAATATTACAAAAAATAAATCTAATTCATTTATCTAAAATTCAAAAAGCAAAAAGAAATATATATAATCTAAATATTTTTTATTATATGTAGGATTTATTTCTTATTAAGCAATAAGTTTATAAGTTTTTAGAAAATTATTGGATTAGTCCCTTTTAAAATTGTGTTGAAACTGTGTTAGAATTATGAGATACTTAAAGAAAATGTTTCTTTAATTGGACACTTTATAGATATGTGTCGTACGAGTGTCAGTGTGCAATATGTATCGGACACCGGACACGCTACTTAAAAAAAAAAGTGTCCAAGCTTCATATACTTTTAATTTGTTTAAACCCAAAAATAAGTTCACAGAAGTCACTCTTCAAGTGTGTAGAGAAAGATGATACCCGGCATTTTCATCATGTGCAAACAAGACCAAGTATCCATCATCTTCTTCAGATTCAGTTCCGGGGACACGAGGGATATAAACAGCTTCCGAGCCAAACTTTCCTGGTCCCAACTCATAGAGACCCTGAACATTTCCTCCAACTTCAAGTTTTTCTTTTCCATGATCTGGTTGGGCATGCAAATCAAATTTAATAATACCGGTAACTTTTGCAATGCTGTCTAATGTGGTTCCATACACATATCGCTGCTTCCTGATGAAAGGAAAGAGTAATATGTGACCATGAAGACTACAATTATCAAATTGGCATATGATTGAGATAGAGTTGTTCACAAGTTATTGAGAGAATGAGCTTACCTGCCAGTGTAGCTTTCATTCACCCTAGGAAAATCTACAGCAGATGCTGATAGTTTCTTTTGAGAAGCTTCACCAGTTTTCATGTTAAATCTCATTTCATACCTGGAAAGAGTAGAATTATCATGAATAAAGAACAATTATGCAGTAAACTCTTTTTTACTCCAAAAGTTACATGTAAGAACGAGTCCTTTACAGCTCATTTGAGAAATTATCAAACTTTTCCTGGACGGTCCCACCAACATTGTCCAACTTTGGATTCTGAAGGCGGCATGTGATCAGAACAACTTCATCTTCCTCCTCCCAAGCATTGGCTGAAAAAAGATGGCATGAAATTTTGATAAAAAAAATAGCATGTGATCAGAACAACTTCATCTTCAACTTTATTTTTTGGAAGGACAAACACCACATGTAGCACATTTTGATAAATAAGAGGAGACTATTTTCGAGGAACCAAGAACAAACATTGCACTTCAATTATGGACTGTTGAATTTGTACAAAAATATATCATTGTGGAATGTTGATGAACATGTTATGTTAAGGAGAGACGAAATAAACAAACATACCGTTGTGGAATATGAAGCAGTTTGGTAGCTCAAACCATCTAATAAGCTTTTCATCCTTAGCATACCGAGGTAGCACACCAAAACGGGCTTTCTTGGTTGAATCAAATGAGAATATCAGTGTCTTATTCTTCACCATTTCCTGAAAAAGGGTTTCAATACAATGTCAAATTCATTAATTGCCACCAATTGATGTACAAAGTCAATAGACTCTATATTATCGTCCATCCTTAACACCACACACACAAAAGAAGCTATAAGTTTTTTCCAGACTATAAGAACAGATACACCTGCAATACCTTTGGCCTAAAAATCAGAGGAAGATCCATGAATATTGCATAATTCTCTGTGATGGCAAAGTCATGCATCATGATGGGATCTGACACTGTTATGGGTACAGGATCATGCATATAACCATCCTTTGAAATTACTCTGTATGTGATATATGGTGGTGTGTGTGCATACCCAAATGTAAACATCTCCCCTGCATACAGAAAATTTTATTTGTTGGAACAAATATTACATTAAATCAGACAATTTAATCACTCATTTAAAGGGCTTCACCAGTAAAAGGGTCAACTTTTGGATGAGCAGTGAAGGAGTGACCCAATCTTTTATCATAATCTAGCATTCCAAGTGTCTGCAAATCACCATCTTCAAAAACTTTAATCGCATCTGCAAAATTCAGAATGAAACTATTTCAGTCCTGGACTAGAAGAAGTAAAAACTACTATAAGTGTCAAGTTGTTAATTCGACCGCAGTTACTTCAGGAAAGAACTCTAGCCGCTTAAAATCAGAACTTGATGAATCTTTTCATTCCCTTTGTTGTATATAGTCCATTGCATTTCAGATATAATCAACAAGTTTATATCATTCCTAAAAAAAAGGTGGACACAAATGGTACTTACAGGGTTTATCTGCTTCTGAGAGAGCTAGAAGCTTCCCGTGATGGTATACAAGAGCAGTATTGGCTGGTAGAAATTGGAGTATGAACACAAGTTAGTTTCAGCACTTCCAGTGTTACACAAGAGCTTAATATTCCCAGTCAAAAACCACCAAGAGGATTCACCAAAGCATGTGTATCAGTAATCAGCAAAGCAAAGTACCTCATAGTGCATTCTCCAGTCATTTAGTAATGAAAAGTGTGTGAATGTAAAAGTCTACGTGGATGTGCTTGTCAAAATTTATATAAGCATGTGTGCAATGGAACGATAACTTAGACATCATGCTTGTGATATATTTTGTGAAGTATCAATACTTATAAAATGCCACGACAGTTGAATCTTCAAATGGTACTGAATAAAATACTATTTCAATGGTACTGAACAAAACTGCAGAATGTAAGAAATTCCTGGAACCTTAAATTTGAAAACAACCATAAAGCACAGATTACCTGTTCCAGATCCAAAAGAAACATCCAACACTTTCAATTTTGTTCTCAGCATATGAATGTTAACCATTAAAAGTCCAAATAGACCCTTGAGATCTCCAATCTGAAAATGACATAACAAGCTATGTTTGTCTGGGGAATCTAAAACAAATTATTTTTAAATTCTAAGACTACTAAAACTTTTACTGAGCTTCTAGGCTTTCACTTTCTTTATATACCTTCATAAATTTGGACCGTGCAAAGTATTCTTCCTGTTTAAGACGAGAAGTTCTCACAAAACGTGAAACATATGTAGCTTTTCCATCTTTGATGCGCAAACCATGAATCATTCTGCAATTCATTGTTACATAGATCAATATCTGTGGAACAGACACCAGAACTATGAATTTTGTGCTGTATAAACTGGCTGCCCAAAACTAAAGAAAATCAGAAACAGTGAAATTGCCATTATATGCAGAAAGTCAGAAGCGAATGTAGCCGCGTAGCTCCAAGACAACTGGGGCCACAATGCAGATTAAATTGTAGTTACTGATCCAAATAGTCACTGAACTAAGTTATATCATTGCTCACATATTTGCAGGTCAATGAAAAAGGATATTAAAAAATGCAAAGAAAAAGGATTCTGCAAAAAAAGTGTAGAGATTTTGATTGAAGTTTGATGCTAAACAATATCCCCAAGCATTTCCAAATTCGAAGGAGATCCAGAAAATATGGCCAGTCTATTCACACAAAAACTCATTTATAACAAACTTGGAAGAAAAGTATGCTTGCATATAGGAAGAGAAGCACACACCCATCTCCATCAAACCTGCAAAAACAGTGAGAAAAAGCGTATAAGCCTCAAATTCCACTTTAAGATCACATTTTTGAATACAGACTAACTTAAAAAGTTCCATGTTAACATCAAAACTTTGCATAATAAGTAAATATGGGAAAAAGAAAATCAATATACTTGTAAGCTACATGGATCACCAAAAAAATGCATTTTTTGCCAGGATTTGTGCAATATCTCATAATATAGAGTTCAAAATATACAAATAAATAAAACTTCACCAGTGATATCCAGCAACAGGAGCAAACTTGGGATTAGGTCCAACTCTGACAAACTCCCCGTTCAAGCAATCCTGAAAGACACTTCAAACGGTAGAGAATCAGTGGCTCTAGACTATAGACCATTAGTGACAGAGTTTATTACGCTAAAATGTTTTAATTATATATCAGTGAATACCATGGTAACATTTTTCAAGGACAGTAATCAGAAAACCAAAGATATACCACACATTTTTCATGAGCAGTAGCACAACAAGGTGTTGCACTTAAACAGAAGCATAAAGCAGCATTATACAAGTGAAGTTATAAAAATCAAAGAACTTCCAGAAAGATGGACATGGACTACTTCCACGGTGATAAAAGATTACAAAAATCTAGACACTGTAATTCTTACAATAACGAGATCTTTGTCAGTAAAACAACTAGCATTCAACTTTGAAAATGATGTATAAAACATGGCATGATTTTATGTTTGTTTAAAGAACTTCACTCCATGTTAGAGAATCAAAATTATCCCTTTGTCTTTTCTCTCTTCCCTATTCATCTAGATTCCTACTTTAAATTCAGAAGGATTTAACATTGTCCATCAACTGGTCAGAAATTATCCTGAGTAGGATTTTTCAGATAACTACAACAAAAAACAACAGTTTTTCCCTGCTTGACAAAATCTATGATTGGATAACAGTAAAAACTGTCAAACAAATTATACAGCATGAGTAAGTACACTTCAATTGAATTGAATAAAGCACAAAATTCAACAAAGAAAGAGGCAAAAGTATTAACCGGAAGGTGGCCTTTGACAGGAAGGTCCTTGGTAGGAGGGGTCTCAGTGACAGGAGCAAAATTTCCAGTGAGGTAGTGATGGGGCAGTGAAGAGTCATACCAAAACTTCACCACCACCTTCTCCAACAAATCAATCACCTTTGAGGTGAAGCCATTGCTGGGTTTTGGGTCCACCTTCACCAACCCCCCTTCTCCACCATTCTTCTTTCCCTCATCACCCATTTGTCAGAATGATCAAACTTCCTCAAAGTTTTGAGCTTTAAGCCTTTAAGCAAGAAGGGTGTGGAAATTGGTGAATGGAGGTGTCACTATTTGAATCATTGTTTGGTCTGATGTGGCTGATCTTCCAATGGTTCAATTTTCTTAGTGCCTTGTTTGGCACAGCAATTGCCACGTTTTGTCACAATCACGTTCTCCAGGATTCTCAATTGTGTGGGGAGACAAATCCTGATCTTACATTTTATTTTATCCTATTTTTTTTTCTTAAACTCTTCAAAATTTAACATTATTAACAAATATTTCAACATTTTGACATTATTATTATTATTATTATTATTATTATTATTATTATTATTAATACATGGTATATTTAGTTTAAAATACTCTTGTATAATATCTGTAATTTTAACCACTAGTCAACGCCATGATAAGAACTTGAAAATCGTAAAACACACAAAAATTTAGAAACAAAATTAAAAATTAATACATAAAAAATACGAAAAGATAAAACATACTGGTATAAACACAAACATTAATGTGCGTCCGCATTTTTATTATGTGATTTTATTTTATTGACATGAAGTTTATTTTTTAATAATTCAAATTAAAAATAACTTTTTTATTTATAAAAAAATGAAAGGTAAAATAGTAAATAAGGTAGATGTAAAAATTTATGACATTTATTTAACAGAGAATCAAGCATAAAAAATAAATAAAATAATGTTGCAAAATAGTAAAAAATATAATACATATATATACTTATAAATATATAATTAATGTATTAGTAAATATTTGTATTATTACATATTTGGCATAATGTAATTAGTAAATAATTAATGTATTATTATATTTATATATTTAATTTTTTATTGAATGTAGTAGGAATTTTAGTTAATGTAACTATTAAGTATACATAATTTTACTATATTTATTATATAACTTGTTATAAATATATTTATAAAATGTGATTGTGAGACTTTTTTTTATCTAATTAGCATATTTTTAATTTTTATTTTCTTTAATGACACTTTTTATTTTTTATTTCCCTCAACAATATTTTTTATTTTTTAATTCTTAAAATAACACTCTTTTATTTTCTACAATATCACTCTTTTTTCTATAATAATTATTAAAAAATGTGATTATTAGTTTATTATAATTAAGATAAAAAACAATGTAAAAATAATTAAATATGTTATAGGCTTTTAAACTAATTAATTATAATAGAAAAAAATGATAAATTATTTATTTTATATCTTATAATAAATTTAAATTTGGCATAATAAATTATATTAAAATAAATTATAATAATTTTGTCATTGTATTTTTATATTAAAATTGATATTGGAAGAAAAAATTCTAATAAATTATAAAATTATTATTTTAATTAAAATTTGTATTTTTAGTTTGTTTAAAAAATATCTAAATAATTAATGGCAAAATCAAATAAAAATTTGATGTTTGATAAAGATAATTTTTTATTTTTGATAAAGATAGAATTTGATTTTTAAGAGAGAGAAAACTTGATATTTTATTAAAGATATCGTTGGATTTTTTATAAAGATAAAATTTGATTTTCAATAAAGATGTAATTGATTTTTCGATAAAGATAAAATTTGAGTTTTGATAAATATAAAATTTATGTTTTCATTTTACACAAAATATTTTGTATATTGTTAACTAAACTATTTAATGAATATATGATTTTATTTATTTTTTCCTTTATGTTCGACGTGTATTACATTATTTCAATAATTAATTATTTTTAAGTAATAAACATAACATTCAAAAGCAATTCATAAATAAATTAAATTTTATTTAAATTTTTAAACCATTTAGTTAATATTTGTTTACAAAATTACTTTAACAAGTTTATTTTATTTTTGCTATTAATTATTTAGATATATTTTTAACAAATGAAAAATACAAATTTTAATTTAAATAACAATTTTATAATTTATTATAATTTTTTCTTCCAATATCATTTTTAATATAAAAAATACAATTAGTAAATTATTATAATAAAATAAAATCACAAAATCATAAAAAATAAAAAAATAAAAATAATAATAATCATAATTAATGTACTAACGGTATATTAATTAAAAAATAAAAAATGTTATTTCAGAAATTAAAGAATAAAAAGTATTATTGAAAAAAGTAAAAAATAAAAAATTTTATCCTAGGAAATAAAAACTGAAAAGATGTTAATTAGGTAAAAAAAGTCTGATTGTGATTTTCTACACTTTAAAGTACATAATTATATCAATTAAGATAATTATGTCTAGTATAAATATTTTTATGAATGTCTTTGTTATAATAACTTACGCACAAAGCTAACTATAATTGTTTTAATTTGATGCTTAATTGAAATAAATGGATTAGTGTGGTCGAATTTATTATTAATGTTCCTTTCATAAAGTTTTAATTTATTTTTTATGGATTATATATTATATTATTTTAAAGTTATTTTATAATTTTTATTTAAATAGAAAATTTTTATAAGGCTTACATTTAGATTAGTGTTTTATTTGATTATTAAAAAGAGAAAGACATTTTGAAATAGAAATATATTTTTTTTATTCCTATAATTTAATTTATATGATATCAACATATTTAAGGAAATCTTATAAAATTATGTCATAACTATATAATTATTTTGTTACATTTTACAATGAAAATATATTTATATATAATTTAATTTGTTTGTTTATATATTATCCATTACGAATTGAGTCTGTAGACTCTATTTAATTTATTTTACAGGTTAACTGTACGTTTAAGAATGATGTTAACTTTTTAAATGAAATTTATTGGTTCAAATTTTTATCTAATGATGTTAACATTCAATTATTTATTTTAACTAAAATATACTCCTATAAAGTTTCAAATACTTAACTTTAACCACTAATAATATTATTTCAATACTCATATCAATCCAATTAGTTTTAACCATAAAACTAGCCATTCAAGTTTAAGTGAATTTAGCAATGGAATAGAATTCAAAACTTTATTGTTGAATCTTAACTATTCATAATTTTTTCAACCAATATAACCTTCAAGTATTTTCTAAATAACTATTAAAACAAACAATTACACTTAGTCATTCATGCAAAATTCAAAGTACAATTCAAAAATACTTAAAAGAATCAATGAAATCCACTAAAATTGTTACTATGATATTCTGATAAGCTTAAATTATAAATAATTTTAAAATTTCATCTAATTCAACATTTAAAAATTACTCATGAAAATATCACATTTTTTTATTTTTCTAACCTCAATTTCAATGAAATTCTACTTTTTTTTATTAAAGATCTCACTCGTTTATCTCAAATTTTCACCCTCATTTTCCATTTATCTTGTTATTAATCCACTCCTCACCTCTTCCACAATTTTTCTCCTTCCTTCTATCAAAACCTTAATTTTCTCCATCACACTCCTCTCTCATATCTCAATAATAATTTATCACTTCACACAATTAAGTTTTAAGTTTTTACTTTTTCATCAAAGTATTATTCTCATTGCACTTAAACCTTATGTCATTTCTTTTCAACTTTCTCAAACTCAATCTCAAATTTCATACAAACAATAATTTCCTAAATTTTTAAACTTCAGATGATTACCAAAATACCTTTTGCTATTACAGCATTTGTGTATATTATAAGTGTAAAATGGAAAGTAATTATCTTTTAGGTGAAATTTGATTTTTTCTAAAAAAATCAAATTTTCCATGAAAAGGATAAAGTATTTGTGAGAATAGTTTTTTCACAACTACACAAACAAATATTGATATCTAACCTAAACAGAGAGAATAATAAAAAACTATATTTAACCTAAATAAGAAACTTCACCACAATCTTCTCCAACAAATCAATCACTTTTGAGGTGAAGCCATTGCTGGGTTTTGGTTCCACCTTCACCAACCCACCTTCTCCACCATTCTTCTTTCCTTCATCCCCATTTGCCAGAATAATCAAACTGCCACAAAGCTTTGACCTTTAAGCAAGAGGGTGTGAAAATTGATGAATGGTGGTGTCAGTAATTGAATAATCTTCCAATGGTTCTATTTTCTTAGTGCCTTGTTTGGCACAGCAATTGTCACGTTTTGTCAGAATCACCTTCTCCAGGATTCTTAATTGTGTGGGGGAGACAAATCCTGATTTTACATTTTATTTTATCCTATTTTTTTTTAACTCTTCAAATTTAACACCATTACAAAATATTTCAACACTTAATATTATTATTAATAAATGCTATATTTAGTTTAACATACCCTTATATAATATCTGTAATTTTAACTATTAGTCAACGCCGTGATAAGAAAAATATGATAGTGAGACTTGAAAATTTTAAAACACAAAAAATTTGGAAACAAAACTGAAAATTAATACATCAGAAATACGAAAACAATAAAACATACTGGTATAAACACAAACATTAATGTGTCCGCATTTTTATTATGCGATTTTATTTTATTTTATTAATATGAAATTTATTTTTTTAATAATTTAAATTTAATTTATAATAATGATTACAATCTATATATTTTTGTATAGTTTTATTTGAATTTGATATATTATTTGAGACATTTAAATTTAAGATAAAAAAAAAGATTAAAGTCATTAGTTAGTAAGAATCAAAATGTGAAAAGGTTAAAAAGTTAAAAATTTTATCTTAGAAGTATTTTTAAATTTTATAGTTAATTTTTAAAGTTAATATAATTACTATAAAATAATTTTTATTTGAAAAGAAAAAAAAGATAAAAAAAATATTGAATACAAGAAGTATGTGAAAAATTATGGAATTTATTTAACGGAGAATCAAACACAAAAATAAATAAAATAATGTTACATAATAGCAAACAATATAATACACACACTTACACACACATATATATATATATATATATATATATATATA
>Ga0099824_1004431_pt1 | contig 20218 bp, 8 predicted proteins | sample SiratrowhiteBW_FD_76837 | JGI IMG/M metagenome (GOLD analysis project Ga0099824, IMG submission 76837) | Root nodule microbial communities of legume samples collected from California, USA - Siratro white BW | ecosystem: Host-associated > Plants > Roots > Nodule | place: USA: California... | reverse complement strand
TTTGGTTTTGGTTCTTTGATTTATTTGAGTCCCTGAAAAATATTCATTTTTTTTGTGTCACTGTTAAATATTTTACTTGTAGCCTGTTTTAGTCACTTTGACTTGTTTAGAAGATGAAACTTAGTTTTTCTGTCTTTCATACTGTTTGGAAGGTTATGGCAGGGCATACAGAGAACGACTTTTGAGAAAGTGGGGAATAGTTGATGTTAATGACTGTTGTAGTTGTGCCACATTTTTGGTAATTGTTACCTACCTTTTTGGTTGATGGATCTGTTAAGCAAAGGGGTGTATGATATATTCTACTATCTAGGTGGACAGTGGAAAGGTGGATAAGCAGAGGTTGTGTATAATGGGTGGCTCTGCTGGTGGATATACCACCTTGGCAGTTCTTGCTTTCAGAAAATCTTTTCAGGCTGGTGCTTCTTTGTATGGAGTGAGTGCATCTTCTGATACTTGTTTTTCCCATTTATTCCCGTTGAGTAATTCATTGTTCTAACGATTATTACAAAACTTTGTTAGTAATTTGAAACAACAACTTGGATTAGTTTTATAATACAGTATTTGTTTTATAATTTCAGCAAAGAATATAGCTATTGTTATGCCTCTAAATGAATTGTGTCAAGTCAAACTATTGAACTTTGAGTTTGATTTAAGAAAATTAGATACTAAGCTTGATTCATTTATTTAAGCAAGTCAAATTAAAAGTATGAGCTTGAGTTGTTAAAATAAAAGAGCTTAAATTTAACTTATTTATAACTTCATATAAACTGTGCTTGGTCATAAAAACAAAAATAACAAGTCTTTAATGTTGAACTTTTAAGATTAACTTGGTTAAATTATCAACTCAATCTCAAGAATGAGTTTGCTTATTTGAATAAACAAATAAACTTGAACAAGTTGATATTGAATATTTCAATTCCATTCATTTAAACCCCTAAGTATTTTCGTTCCAATGGAATTTATTTGCCAATGGGGTTCTATTGAACAGATAGCTGACTTGAACATGTTGAGAGCAGAAACACATAAGTTTGAATCCCATTATGTTGACAATCTAGTTGGTAAGTCAACAATGACCATACAAGATACCTCTAATTTTGTTGGTTTATTGTTTCATTTGGTGCTCAGTCTATCTCAACTGGTCTCAACTGGTTGCAGGAGGTGACAAGGAGATGTATGAAAGATCCCCTATCAATCATGTTGATGATTTTTCTTGTCCCATTATAATATTTCAAGGGTTGGATGACAAGGTTAGTAACAAAGGACCCGGCTCAGCTGATGCAAAAATGCACTATACAAGAAATTACTTAGCATTTTATTATTTTCCTAAATATGCTTCTGCATTTTTTCTCTGCCTATTTGTATCTTTTTTAATTTGGGAAATGCCTCCGCATTTGCTCTGGCTTGACACTGTATTTTCTGCATTTTCTGCATTTTCTGTTGGGTGTTGCTGCACATGGTGCGGTGTGTGTCCTTGCCAGCCTTTGTTGAGCTGTGTGCCTATCTATTTACATACCTCCAACCTCTTCTTGTATATATTTTCCAGTTACATTGAATAAGAGTAGAACAGAATTTACGCACAATACTACTTTTCCTCTTCAATTTTATTTCTTGTGAGTTAGTAACAGTGTTATTATTATTTCCCTTACCATATCTAACATTTGAAGGACCATGAATTGGAAACCATGAATTGGAAATTGTCACCTTTTCCACTAAATCTACATATAATCTTCAGAAATCAAGTTGATCAATCTATGAACTGCAGGTTGTGCCACCTGATCAAGCTAACAAAATATATCAGGCAGTGAAGGAAAAAGGTGTGCCAGTTGCTCTTGTTGAGTATGAAGGAGAACAACACGGTTTCCGAAAGGTATGTTCTGATTTAGTTATTTATCTTTTGGAATGAAACATTGACTTTATGCAGTAATGTGCTGGTGCAGGCTGAGAACATTAAGAACACAATTGAACAAGAAATGGTCTTCTTTGCACGATTGATTGGTCACTTTGATGTTGCTGATGATATTACTCCTATCAAAATTGACAACTTCGATTGCTACTGGCTTTTCCAGAGGTACTGATGTTAAAAGTCCTAAACTTTCCTTCTTCTCAAATCCAAATTGTGGGATGAAAATTCTTGCACCAATGAGCTTCTTTTGCCACATAGCCATACCAACCCTCTAGAGCGAGTCTATATTAATGTTCATTAAAAAGAAGAGTGTATTGAGTTTCTACTATACTTTATCTTGGAGTTCAATTTAGTAGTGTATCTAGTTTTCTAATTATGAATTTATGTTTTGAAACTGTGTTGAAGATACTGTGTATGCTCAATATCTCTCTTGAATGGATAAAGTGGGTAATGATAAACCCTTATAATATTGAACTTTATTATGTTTAGGCAATGCCAGTCTAATTTTTTTTATCTAATCTAAAATAGAAAATAATTAGAAGACTGATTTTTGTTTTTCAACCATATAGAGTATTATATAATTTATTTTTATTGAAAAATATGATTCATTAGCCTTTATGGGGGTAGACTAAAAGAACTTAAGTTACGCAGAAGAAACCATATATTCAACTATTTATAGGAAAAACATATTCAAGTGTTTTATTTTCCTAAAAAGTATAACTAATTGTAGCATGTACAATGCCCTAATAGAGAGTTAACGCTGATGATTGCACAATTAATTTGAAATCACATGGTAAGTACATACATGATAAGAAAAGTAACCAATGTTATGTAGTACATATATCCATCAATGTTGTTTATCAAACTGAACCATTTTTATGAAGTGATTCAATTTCTTTTACCAAGAAATCGAATCTACAAATAAGAAAAGAAAATGGAACATAAAACCACTATATAGATGTTAGATAATATTCTCAAGATCCATAGTTATTAGGGAAATATATAGATGCTAAATTGTTAATTTTTGAAATTATGCATTTGTTTCTTATACTTAAAAGCTGAACTTCATTGAGTGAAGAAACCAATTCATCATTGAAAGCTTGAGTTTAAACATTGGAGAGTGATTGATTACAATTTGTGTTTGAAATCATACAAAAGAAGGCTAACATGTCATCATCCCTAATGATATTATTGCCTTTGGAGTACAACATCAAACATCAATAAATGTTTAAGGAGGAAAAGAATAAGATTGTGAAATGTTAATTTAAACCTTTTATTTTATTTTAAATTAACAACTTAAATTATTTAATACTGTAACTCTCTCCCCCAATTCTGCAGTGTCCTCTGAATTCTGTAGATCTACAAATCTCAAGGAGGTAAAAGAAAACTTTTGTTTGTTTAGATTATCATTAAGTTTATGAGACAAGTTTAATTTCTAAGTTTGTTATGGATAAATACTAATTCTTTAAATGAATTTCCGGATAAATTATAATCCGGTTTTTGGACTAAAAAATAACTCGGGTTGATTAGGAAAAATACTTTTACTATCATGAAGCATTTGTTTTATTTGAAATTTTGAAAACTGTAATAATAGTTATGATTTATAAGTGAAATAAAAAATATAAAAAATTAATTAATTGATCAATTATTAATAGATAATGAGTTCAATAAAAGAAGTTAACTAGATTTTCACTAGCGAATTAGGGTTCAAGAAAAATATATTCATGTATTTGAAATTTTAGAGTTTTTTAAAACTATGAATAAATACAATCCTAATCTTGTTTTGACATTCTCTTTATATGTTTTTAAATAATTTATAGGAGAAATATTTTCATAAGTTTTCATCATGGAAACATTTTAGTTTTGTGCAACATATGTTGTTAGTTTATGTCTCCTTACATTTATGTAAGGGAGGGAAAACGGACTAGTGCAACCTATTTTAACTTAATCTAGTCCTATAAAAAAATGGGATGTAGCATATTTTAGTTTTGTTATGATATTTTGTTGTATCTATTATTATATAAAGTTTGATAAAAAAATCTTATTTAGTTTTTTATCCTTCGATATCATAATTTTTGTGATTTATATTATAAGTAATAAAGTTAGGATATCTTATTTTCTTAATTTTAATATTTATGATTTACATTTTGTGAAGTTAGGATATCTCATGTTTCTAATAAACTCTTATATTTACTATTAAGAGTCATTATAATATTTTAGGTATTAATCTTTTTTTATTGGATCGTCATCATGTATTTGTGTATTCCATATAATTCAAAATAATAACTTTATATATGTATATTCACTCAATCGCATAACAACTTATATTTTTCTATTCAACAACATCATCTAATTGAAAACAAAGATGCGTCATTTGAACAGTACATCCTCACTTGAATAATTTGTCTTTATTAAAAAGTTTCTCGCAGTTATGAACCTACTAACTGAATAATACCTTATTTTGTTTGAGCAAACTTATGTTGCTTAAGTAACAATAAATTTAGAGGAGAAAATTTTGATTCAACTTCTTCTATTAAACGTTGGAGTCCAAACAAAACATTTGAGCTCCAACTCCCAATAGAATTAAAATCAACATTGATTCTTCCTCGCTCAAACTATACTCAGTCACTTGAATTATATGACTTCTTGCATCAAGTCTCTAGCTCACGTAACTCACTTCAAAACTCCAATTCTTCATCTCTTAGGCAATGAGATTTCCAACAAAAAAAATCGACATCTCTTAATCAAATTTCAAGTCATAACTTAAGAGATTAGTAGTGTCGCTTGAAATTTAATGCTCAAATGAAAAAAAAAATAAACAACAAATTTCATAATTTGCTTACAAATCAAATTTAGTCAATCTTAACATATCTAACATATTTAACCAACTTGGTTCTCACTTCAAGTGATGAATCTTCTAACCTAAACTAATTTTGACTAGTTCACATTCAAATTAAGTAAAAGTCTTAATGTTAACAAGAGTGAACAATATAGTCAACAATTTCGTTTTCCACATTTACAAAAATACCAATTTGTCTTTAAAATAATCCAAATTTACCAATGCATTTAAAATTAATCAGACCCACTTATATAAGTTAGCTCCCCTCACTTAGATTATTTTAGGTTAAAGGCCCGAATAGATATAGCACAAATCGAAAGAAAGGAAAAGCACGACAATCAAATAATAAAAAAACTCAATTAAAATCAGAAAACTAAAAAAAAAAAGTTTAGCTGCTCTTTCTTCGCATAAGTAAGGAGATTTGCAAAGAAAGTTGTTTAAATATAGTAAAATATTTATTATATAATAAATATTTTAATGTATTACATATATAATTATTATATTAAATATATATTATATTTTTTTATATAGTTACTTTCTATTATAAATTTATTGATATTTATATTATAATAAAATAAATATAATTAATTCTATAATATAATATAATGTGATAATAATTATTATTATTAAAATAATAATATATTTAATATAATTATAAATAATAGTAATAAGATGTTAATAAAAATAAAAGGATAATAAATATTAATAATAAATTTAAAAAATAATTATAGAAATAAGATAATTATAAAAATAAAATACTAACAATTTAATGTTAAAATCTACAAAATTAATAAACTCATATATAATAATAAAATAATAATTAAATTAATAATTATATAATTAAAATTTATAATAATAATAAAAATAATTTATTATTAATAATAATAATTTAATCAAATAATTCATAGACATTCCTTTCAAATCTCACCCCATTTTTTCATTCATTTCAACAACTCACTTTTTTAAACCTTTTTATCTCAAATTCACTACAAAATTTTAAAAATAGTTTGTTTTGTAAGAAAAATAACTCCCCCTTCTAAAAGGCTTTCAAAATAAAACAAAGAAATTTCTAAATATTTTTAAACAACTTTCCAAACTTAAACTTATAAAATTAATATCTCCACTTATTCAAATTATTAAATATTAATATTTTCTTAATTGATTCAAACAAATGGAGTATTAATTTAAAAAAATAAGAAAAAAATAACTATCTAAATTAAGATTTTGATCAACCTAACCTGCTTCAGTCTTAGGTATCTTTTTAATAGTAGTGTGATTTATTGTAAAATCTAAAAGTTTACTAATTTTAAAAAATAAAAGAATAAACTATTTTAAAACTGTTTACAATTTTTTATAAGATATTTTCAATTTTTATTTAATTATATTATCTGAACTAGATATTACAAAATGTAGTATAATCGATTATACTCTGTGTCATAATTAATTATTACTAAGTTTAAATCTCACGGCTATTACGAGTCTCACTCACTGCCGACTTCCGCCACCACCTTCTCTTGCGACCACAAAATTCTACCACAACACACCAAGCCACTAGTTTTCTTACTCACCGCGGATCTCTAACCCATGAGCTCACAAAAGACGAAACAGAAAGCCAAAACAAGAGGAAGAAGAATACTCAACCAGTAACCACACTATCTCCAACGTTCCCTTTTAGTGGTGAATTCAAATCCCTCAACCACCATCAAAATGCAGTCAAGATTCCTCAGCCAAGTCTCAAAAGAATCTCTCTGCCAAAGAGAAGTAGACGAAATCTCTGCCAAAGGTGCTGTCATGCATGCAGCATAAAGTTACACAATGAAAGATATTGTAGAAGCACATGCAAGGTCAGAAATTTATTTACATATATGTCATGGTGACTTTCCTTCCTCTTCTTCGCATTGGAATACGGAGGAAGTTATTATCGTCTCCTTCCTTTTCACACTTCTAAATTAGCGCAAAACATCTCAACTAAACAAAAATGATCTTGTCCTCCTAAATCAGCGCAAAACATCTCAACCAAACAAAAATGATCGTGTCGTTCTATCTTCGTATACAATCTGACCCAATCAAATATATAATAATACTGTAGAATTTGATGATAATAAAAAATATGTTACTATAGAACTCTACAATGTTATAATATTTATATCATATGCCTTAATTAGTCATCTTAAAAATCACATATTTCATAATTATTTCTTAGTGTAAAAATATTTTATACATTGAAGGCAATAAAAAAACTTTAAATTTAAAATTTTTTTTGTACTTTGGTGGACATGACATGTAAGTTTTGTATTTGCTTGCAACATCAGTTCATCTTATCCGAAACAATTTCCACTCGGCCCCACGTGCGCGCAATGCGACGTCGTTTCTGGTGAGGAACGAGTAACAGAGGAAATATCATTTGTGTCTCTCAGAAAGAGCTGCGATTTGTTGAGGCAAAAAGAATGGCTTTTTCTGCATCCCTTATGCAATTCAGCTGCGTCTCTCTTCTCCACTGTAATCTCAATAATCCCCCTTCCTTACCTTTCTCTGGGTTCCCCAAAACCCTCTTTGGTTGCGGTGTTTCCCTCAAACTCAAAGGGAGTTCAGTGAGTGGGAGAAGAAGAGTGAGAGGTGGGAGTGTCAGTGTTCGTGTGAATGCCTCTTTGGTGGAGGCTCCAGTTTTGTGGGCTGGAAGAATATGCATCTTCTATGCCCTTCTTAAAGCTGGCTTGGCTGGATCTCAAGCCAATCCACTTGTCTCAGGTGCCAAACCAAATTAATTAATTAAAAAAATTCTTTTTTTACAGTTTTCTCAACGTTAATTTGGAAAAAGGTTCCATTTTTATGTGTTGGGTGTTTTTTCTTTGTTTCAGATTTGGAAATTGGGGAGAGGAATGATGAATCTGAAGTTGCTGCTGACTTGGGTTTCTCTAAATGGGCCCAGACCATATTAGGAAAACCAGGTATGTCCAATTCATGTCTGATGTACTTGTTGCTCCTGTTCCCTTAGTTCTGATAGCTTCTTACTCAAGTGTGAATGTTTGTAATGGATTGAAGCTGGTTTGATTGTGCTGTGTGTTAACATATGGGGTGAGTTGATCAGTGAGGTGAAGGCTATTCTGATTAAGTAATCATTGTTTAGTGGGAATGCTTGTGATTTGAAGACTTTTGGAACGTAGTGGAGGATCCCATTTGGGTTGTTGGGTGGTATTATATCTGGGAGTGTTTTGGAGACTTGTTAGGAGGTCATTACTTGGTTTATACTACTTTTTTGGCGAATTCAGGGTATCTTATCTCTCTTCCAAGAGTCAAAGACTAATCTCTCGAGGTTAACTGAGACCTATTTAAGAGACTAACCTCACTTAACAAATGTTCTTTCATACACAGAGATCTGAAGATCTAAGATTGACCACATGCTTAATAGTTATGGTTTCCTATCAAACATGTCACACCATGTTGGTAGGTATTGGGTTGCATGATACTTGATACAGTGTTTTGTGTTGGGAAAATTAAGGATCGAGAAGATCAAACAAAAATAAGACAAAAGTCCAACCTACACAATAAAATAACATCATTTTTAATTCAAAACCTTAAGACATTAAGTTTGTGGATCTTTTTTCTTGTATATTCCTTAACTTTTTTATTTCCACTCAATGTGGAACTTAAACTCATACTTGGATATTTAATATTTTGGAAATTAGTGGAGTGGTCTATTGAGGAGAAAGGTAGAGGACTTAGAACCTCGTATACTTGGGACATGTGCTCACTAAAAGCAAAATGGGCTAAGAATGTTCCAATGTTTTGTTATTCCCTCGGTCACTGGTGGGGAAGCAAGAGAGATAAGGAAGCTTGATTTGGCCATACATGATCCTCATTCCTTTGGAAAAGTCCCAAGTTGATGGAGATCCAAATGACCTTCATTATAAAGTGGTTTTCGACCCTTTCTAGGATCAGGTGTATTAGTTTCTTATTTTCAAATGAGATAGGTTAAATTGATTTAATATTGATGGTCTTTGCTGCCTTGTTCCTGCATTACTGGTACTTGGAACATGTTTAAGCTTGATGGGGCTGTTAAAACCTTTCTGGGTTATTGGTCTTGTTGTTAGTGGCTTTGGACTTGTACTAGTAATACAAGTCCTTAACCTAAATAAGTGCATAAATAGTACTGCTGGATTAGAATTTTGTATCTTGTGTGTTATTGTTAGTTGCCTTACTTTCATTTGGCCTTTCTCTAAATCTATAGTTCTCTACACTTTGAGTGCTTGCAAAGGCAATGTGTTTCCTTATCTTTGTCTTGTCTCTTATTATTCATGATGTTGTTTCAAAGTACATGTTTTCAGTTATGTGTATTTATTTGTATATGATCAGCAAAGGAAGCTGCTAATGGAAAGAAATTGGTTAGCAAATGGCATCCTACCACAAAGGGTACACTTAGAAGGAACTACAGAGTTCCATCCAAGTCCGAAGGGCGACGACTTCTTAAAGCTATTGCATCTCTATTATCAGATGATGACCACTTTGTTGATGCCACCTCTCACAAGGTCTTAACTAATTTTTCATCAACCCTTTTTTCTGTTTTTTCCATAATTTGATGCAAGACATGCTTGACTTACATGTTGCTAATGAACAACCATTACAGGGTTGTCAAATCCGAAGGGAAAGTGCACATGGAGAAAGTGTGTGTTGCAACAATGTGAGAGCTCTTTTTGATGAGCTTCCAACTCCCCATATCATTGTGGAAATCACCCCTTTTCCTGCTGGACCCCTCAGTGACAAGGATTACATCAAAGCTGAGAAACTTGAGAAGACTCTCAGATCTAGTCCTTCTGTGTGATGTGTGTTCATGTTTTCATGTACATATACTTGCTAGCTTGTAAATATGGACATGATAAACAACAATTTGTATGCTTTTGAACTCTTCAACGTTTTATTTTGAAGTGAATGATAGGTACAAATCAGATTATGAGTTTTTATTTTCATATGGCACCAGTTATTACAGTGTCTTCAGTTACCCTTCAATTGAATTATTCCTACCTATTTTTTCTTTTTCTTATATATGATTTTCCACTTTTCAGTTGTCTCAATTAGCATAGCAAAACATTCATTCTGTCAATTTACTGAAGTAAATTCTTTAGTCAATCGTATGAGTTCTAGAGATGTGAGAATGGTGAACCTTGTCTTGTTTGGGTAGAAATGCAAATTGTTTGGATTAGGTTTTCAACAAGAAATTGATTGCTTATTTGTGTATATATAGAGAGCTAGGAGAGATATTTTCTTCTATTCCCATAATATGAAAAATGACCAACATGTCTATGTCATAACACCTTATAATCAATTTAAAATTATATTACAAATCATGTAATCTAGAATATTATTTAAATTACAGAATTTATAATATATATAATTTGAAATATAGTTCTGAATTACGGTTATGTAATGCAAGATATGAAATATGATTACCGATTGTATGATCTGAAGCACCCACCAGGAACTAGTTATCTCCCATGATCCATCCAATAACAGTAAAAACTCTGATGCTTCTTGACAAGATTTTTTTCCATATATATTTTTAATTTCTATGAAAAATGAACGAGTTTGGATTTTGATTCTTATAACTTTTTAAACTAATTTCATGTTGAAAAGCATAAAAGCGTGGTTTTTTTTTTTATATTATCATTCAACATTAATTAAATGCATATATGTTAAACAAAAAAATTAGTTAATAATGGCAAATTTCTAGCGTACTCGTCTAAATTTTTTTCCAAAAACCTAAAATGGAAGTTATTTATTTAGCAATGAATATTAGAGCTTAAAAATAATGATTTTAGATTTTGAAGTGATAGATATTAAAGTTTTTTTTTTTGTTAAAACTAAACTAAAATTCACTCGTTTTACAAGAACTAAAAAATTTATTTCAAATATAAAAATGGAAAACAAAAAAAATGCAGGAATTAAAATTCATTTAGAAAAATTAAAATCATTAATTTAAAATAATTAGAAGTGTATGCTTTACTAAAATATTTATTACATAAAAAGTACATAAATCGGGTTTTTCTCTGTTCTCTAATAAAAAATACATATATATTCCTTAATATTAGTTTTAAAGTTTGTTGTTTGGAAAAACAAAATAAAATAATAAGAAATATTAACAACTTGTAAGGTTGATTTTGAAGAAATAAAAATAAAAAAATATATATTAAAAATACATTCTATCATATTTTTATTTTCTTTATATAAAGCATAATTGTTATAACCGTTAACAGATCTTCACTCGAAGAAAATGTCATGTTTTACAGAAATAAGTTATATACTAGCAATCGATATTAGCAAATCATTTTAATTCATTTTTTTTTTTTTTATCTTTTAGGGGATTTCTGAAAAGAAACTTCCTCCTTAAAATCATTTCCATAATAGGGAGGTACAAGAAAGCAAAATCTTGAATTTAAATGCATAATGAGCAAATTGAAGGAATTTTTTATAGCTTCATTCGATAGCTTATTCTCCGTCTTTTCATGTTATTCGTCTATATAGCAAAAGAACAAGAAAATATATAATCTCAATTGTTTATAAAATATACTTATTGATATTCCAACGCATCTAATATTTATTAGACATAACATAATATCAATTATTATTGTCTCATCATTTGCTTGTAAATAAAGTTCCTCAATGTCATTTTATACCTACGTACATCTGCAATCTCAACCTTATTTTACGTTAATATTGCCCATAAAACAAAAGGCCAAAAAACAAAACTAATCTGATTTTCATTATTTTTAGATAAATGGTTCTCGTTATTCCAAAGAAACAGTCAGAGACAGAGGAAGTGGTCCATCCCAGCCTTATGGTATGAAGTTTTATCACTTGTGAATTTTGAGTCCCGGGACCAGAAATCATCCTCGTGGTCTACAATCTGTATGACAAATTCTAAGCCACATCAAATGAAAATCAAAATGCTGAAAAGATAAGCTATCACTATACCTTAAGATGATTTGGTTTCCCTGCATCTTTGTCCTCAGACTTAAATTATACACTACAAGCAACATGCTTCTTGTAACTTACATAGAACACAAAATGAAGCAAGGTCGTTCATGATAGATAAAAGTGAGGCAATGGCACAAGGGGCTGAAAGATCATCTTTTGAATGCTTTAAATATGAGTGATGTGATGAACTGAAACATGGTCAAAGTCTGAGGCAGGAAAATTGCATTTATTCATGACCCCCCATCATTTCTGAGCAGTTTTCTTCTGGCAGCAGTAGATTTGTACTCTTACAATTCAAAACAAAAGTGCTGCTTGTGGGTCATTCTTCAGTTATACAAGTGAGGAATCTCTGCCTATGCTCACATTACATTCTAAATCTTCTGTTTAAGAACATGGCGCAACTGAACCTTCTGGCTTTCCATCCTAGCCTCCAGAAGTCTGGCTTTCAAACTACTCTTCTGCACAGTGCGAGGAATGCACCCTTTCATGCCTCGATTGTGCAGATTTGCTGACTCAGGAGAACTAAACTGGATCAGAAGGTCTTGGGGGCTTAGTCCACCTTTATCAAGTCCCCAATCAGGAGAGATTACGCCCCCATTAGATATCCTTCCGTTTGAAAGCCTTCCATTCATTCCCTCCACAGAAATGATCTTGTAATTATCCCCATTGTTTGGACCAGACCTCCAAAGCCTTGCTATGGAGGATACCTTCTTTGATTGCTTAGCCGGTACTGATGAAACTTCACTAATTTCAGTTATTGGGGTCTCTACACCGGCATTTTCTTCCCATTCAAGCACACTCCTACCTGAGGCATTACTCTCTCGATGATTCTTTGTCACTGATAGGGTACTCCCTTCAGGTGAACAACTTGATCCTTGATCCTCAACATGGCTCACAGTTTCCCATCCACTTTCATCTTCTTCAATATCACCGTTGTCATCCATAAATAAATTAGAACATCTGTGGAAGTTATCCTTACTAACCAAGTTGGCTCCAGGACTCACTGTGTGAATCTTTGAGGCATGACTCGCTGGAGAGTAAGCAACACATGACTCAATATCCTTCTCATTGGGTTCAACGAAATTTAAATCTTCAAAAATGGAAAAAATATCATCTGGATTGGCTGGCTCATACGAAAATGCCTTGACGTCTTGAATGTCTACAGCAGCTGCAGCCTGTTGAAGTGACCGAGCCTCTTTCATCTCCTTTGCATTTGGGTTTACATTCATTGATTTGAGAAAGGTTTCCAAATCTGCAATCAATTTATTCATCTGTGAGTACTTGTCATCAAGAGCAACTTTTGCATCAATCAATTTCATGTGAACACGTTCTTCACGCCATACTTCAGCCATCTGCAACATCTTCCTCTCCTCTTCCACTTCTTCCCTAAGTTTCATAGATTCCCTCTTCAGTGCTTCAATTTCAGCCTTGTCTTCTCCAATTTCCTTAGCAAGCTCATCACAAATTTCCTCAATTAAGTCTCTGGCCTTCCTTTCCTTCTCATAATCCTGTATGTAGCGTTTGGCTAATAACTTGGCATCAGCTAACTCATTAACCAGCCTAGAATTGACAATTTCAATTCTCTGGCGACTTTTCCTTTCTCGACTCAGCTCTGATTTGATGTCATCAACATAAGCACGAATTTTCTCATGCTCTTTGCTTCGCCATGAGGCCCTCTCTTCACTCACTTTCTTCAAGAAATGTTCAAGTTTCTTTTTGGAGGAGTGGCGCTCAGTCTCAAGCTCCTGAATCTGTGCACGAGCCTGCTCTAGCTCAGCTTCAAGAGCAGATACAGCAGAAACAGTACTAACCTTTTGGTCGTGAAGTTTCATTTGACTGTAGATATTTTGCACCTCATCTGACGGTTTTAAACAAACAGGATCCCACTTTGTTGCACCCTCCATTGCAGTATTCGAAATCTGGAAAGACGGCTTGAGCTGAAGAACAAAATAGACAGGTTAGAGATTAGCATTTTAATTGTTTACTCTTTCACTTGGGGAAAGTAAAAGTGAGACGCTTTTAAACTCTTTCCTCAAACAGAGAAGCTTCCTTTCATGACTGATATTTTAAATGACACTTTCACTACTCTGGTTTCCAACAATATGCATAAGTTTTGGTCATGCATATTTACAAAGAAAATTATATATATACACAGCATAGTCTAAGCAACATTTGATATTATGTATAAATGTATACTATCAATAGATCTATCTTCTATACCGTATATGTTAACTTGTTTATAAGATCAAAGGGGCGGCCGTCATGCCAACCTAGACGAGCATGTTCGTTACCTGAGTGCCGGACATTTTAAATTTTCACAACATTAGTTCATGACCGTACGTTGCTGTAATATTCTGAGCTTGTTTTGTATCTATATTATATAACCTAACTTAGTGACATAGAAACCTGTAGGCCAAAACATAGACTAATCAAGTTTATTTGCTAACAAAAGTCAAGGGCTGTGCTACTAGAAATACTTCCACTTCCAAAATCATATAGGATTAAGAAGCTTTTAAAGAGGGATTGGCTCGTGGATATCTGCTAACTACAGAGAAGCGAGTCTGCAGATAGTCTAGTGTTCTTGCACATGGTAAATTAAGGCAGAAGAATTCGAATCTGCAATGATCAACCTAGTGTTCTATTAATAGTCTTCTGACACAATATTGTAATGAGACCCCTGTCAATAGATTAGTCTCCGCGTAGTTTGTCTATTGTTTTGGGAAATTAAAGCATTTGCAGAACTGACTGAGGAAAAAGACCGTGATGCAGGAAAGGGAATAACAATTCAGTCTGTACTCTATATATCTGGTGTCCGCTGTATAATCTTCAGTTATCCAGAGCCATTAATATATTTGTAAGTAATAAATAAAAAACATAATACCTCACAAAAATGTCCACCCTTAGTCCCTGAAACCGTACGAGGACTTTGTGAAGGATTCTTCATAGCAGAACCATGCACCATGCCATTTTGATGGCTGAGAAAATGATGGTCTACATGGCCAGTTCCATGCTGCAGATAAGTGATATCAGCTCTAAACTGAAAGAAAAAAGCTATAAAATATATAATGACAACAAACTGCCAAATTCTGAAAATAAAGACAATAATTGCATAACAATGCAATAAAGAAGAACAGTTCTCTAATAATTCAACAATGCATAGATAATTACTAACTTAGTACATGCAGAATACAAATCAGCACTGCACATTTCACTTAAGAACAAGCATTGAAAGCACATCAATTGAAAATGCAAACGTTTACAGGACAGTACAGATACTAAACAACACTTATAACATAAATCCAATAATCTTGGCAGACCCTAGTCAAAGTCATTTCTCCAATTATTACCAAGGACAATAATGAGTTCTGCAGTAGACCAAAAATCAATCATGAGTCACAACACTTATTTATTAGGCTTGAAATTGTTTTCTTTTCCCTTTCATTTAAGGCCATGAATTACTCCAGTACCAATCTTTCCATTCTTGCACAACGTCCCTCATTAGTTATCAAACATTTACTCATTACTGGTTACACTTAATGAACTTCAAACATTTAACACAAAACTCAACAACCAATAAAAGTTTCAACAAATTATTAAAAGTACTAATACCAGATGGAGAGAGAAAGAGAGAGAGAGAGTAAATCATTACAATTTCAACAAAAAGCCTATTCATCACACAAAAAGGAACATGCAGAATAATGAAAAAAAAAAATGGATTCTCAAAAAGGTCAAACCTAAAACTTCAAAATTAAGCAACAATATGAGAAAAGGCTTCCTTTTGTCCAAATTTAATTACAAATACGTCAACCCAATTTCACTTTATTGCTTATTTTCAAAAACTTGCATAAAAATCAATAAAAAGTAAGATAAGAAAAGAAAATAAGAGTAAACAACTTATCCCCAAGTCCAGAATTTTCAGTCATAAATTTGTTGAGGAACTACTATAAAAGATGTTTTAAAGTATTCCTGATTGAATCACGATGTAAAACGAGTAAATAATTTACGAAAACAAAAACTGTAAGTAATAGAAAACATTTTCTGAAACTCAAAACTTCAATCAGAATCAATAAATGCAACTAAGAAAAAAAAAAAGACATCTTCTGAAATCAAAATTTCAATCAGAATCCGTAAATGCAAGTAAGAAAAAAAAAAGCATTTTCTGAAACTCCAAAGTTCAATCAGAATCAGTAAATGCAAGTAAGAAAAAAACAAACGAACGATCACATAAAACAGAGAGGGTTTTACCTGAACAACTCCCAACCGATCTTCACCGATCTTTCTCAAACCCCTTCGCCTTCCGCCATCGCCCGCCGCCGTTTCCGGCAGCTGCAGCCGCCACAGTGCAGCAGCGAGCTTCCTCGCCGACACGGCAGCGGGAGGCGGAAGTTCCTTTTCCCTGTCGAGCTCCTCGGGCGGATCACCGCCACCGCCGACGCTCCCCTCTCTGGCGCCGCCGTGGATCTTCCACTTGGACAGGGGGGTTTCCGGCCTGCTCCGTTTTCCAGCCGCACCTCCGGCAAGCCGCTTGAGGCGAGCCGGAGTTCGCGGATGCCGGCGGGATGGCCGGCGGTGCTGCTGGAGATCGGAGTCCGGCAAGGGAGCCGCAATGGTCGACGGAAATGAGCGGTGCGCGCGGGTGGTGTCGCCGGAGATCTTCATCGGCGCCGTCGAGTGTTCGCCATTAAAGGTAGTGTTATGGAAAATAATGGTTGAAAAATAGAGAGAGAAAATGTGAGAGAGTAAGGGTTGGGAGAAGTTTTGGTGAAGATTTGTGAAGTCTGAGAGAAAGAGAAAAGAGAAAGAGGTTAACGTTTGCGTTTTGTGTGATGAAAAAGAAAAATCTGAAAGTATAGTGAGAGAGAAAGAACAGAACTATACGTTATTGCGTAGGTCTTCGCGTATATTTATACGGTCAACGTATCTCTGCTACATCTACTTTACATCTCTCTCAAATACTACTTTTCTACCTTTTTTTTTGGTGATTGGTCATCTCAGTTTCTTAATAGAGTTTAACCTGTATTTTTTGTATTCATGAAACAAAAATTTTTTATTAGGTTGTTGGAGTTTATAAAATAATCAGAAATTGAAAAGAAAAAAAAAAACCATCGTAATGTTTATTTGATATGAATTGAAAATTTGTTATTTTGTTTTAAAATATTTTGTAATAGGGTTTCTTTTCTTTTTAAATAGAATGCAATGAGTTATCATTTATTTTTAATTTGGTTACCTGATTCTTGTCTTAGCAGTATTTTTTTTTTTTAAGGTTTTAGGAGTTTGTGTGAATTATTTATATATTTCCATTTGAGTTTTAATAACAATATTAAAGTGATGAAATTAATTCTATTGGTATTTTTTTGTTATTGTTTAATTTAAGCATGTTAAGTTTATTTGTTATGATAATAGTTATCTTAGAATGTTTTAATAAAAATGAATTTTAAGTGTTTCATTGCATTAAAAAATAATTGATTGATAAGACATAAAAATAAACTCTAAAATAGATTTCTTGTTTTGTTAATATATTCAAAATTACAAGAATCACTAGTAAACTTAAAATAAATGTTTTTGAAATAATTAAATTAAAAAATATTCATTTCTAAAGAATGTAAATTTGCATGTTTTAGAACACATGGTATGTTACATAGATTATAATACAATATCCATATAAAAAGTGTCATTTTTTTATATGACAAAATTTATCTGAAAAATGAGATTATACTTCATTAAAAAAATTAACATATACATAATGTAATTGATATTATGTGTGGGACTATTTATATTGATAAACATAATGCTTAAAATATCTAATATAAAAAAAATTCCTTTTCTATTATTGATGTTTTCTTAAATCTTGCAACTTGCACAAAATCTTAATATTAAACATATAAACTTATAAATTATAGCTTTAGTTGAATAAGAAAATTTGAAGTAAGGGTCTCAAAACATAAAAACAAAATTGAAAAATATTTTAAATCTTTGTGAAATTAATGAGTTCTTATTTGAATTTCTATAATATAGATCCAAACATAATAAAAAAAACACACTCAGTTATTTATTTTTTTAAATAATTTTCAAGGAATTTCAAATAAGACTAATACTTCAAAATCAAAGTTTCTAAAATATAATATATATCCTCACTCACATACAATCAAGGTATATACCTAACAAAACATTGTATAGATATTTTTCTTAAGTTTTCGTCTTCTCATATTTTCATTTACATTATATTGGCTACTCAAATGAAAATCTTCACATAATAATTCTAATATTTAATGTTCACACTCTACTCAAATAAAGTTAATTTAATTTATATAGTAAAATCTAATTCTAAACCTTAAACTATTTATTTATGTATAATCTTTGACATTTTAATAATAAAGATAAAAAAGGTTATATAAGAACACAATCAAGCACAAACCATCATATTTAAAAGCAATTTTAACCATTAAAACATGTCATATAAAACAATGAAATATTGTTTCAATAAGATATCATTGATTGAATGATGTAATCTAGAAAAATAAATGATACATTTCATTATTTTCTCACTTTAACCAAGAATTATTTATTGAGCAGTGAGAACAATTGCTTGAATGATGTTCTTTAATAAAATATAAGAGGTATTATTTTGTTGTTTTCTCACTCGAACAACGAGAAACAACAAGTTGTCACACTTGAGTAGAACACACTTTGTTTCTTGAGTGATGAGATTTAAATTTAAAAACATATTTTTTCGTAAAGTGATAAGTGGTCACTTGACTGAGATATGCAAAAAAACATTCACAGTAAAGACAAGGCAAGGTTTCCATGTATCAATATACATACATATTTATATTTCATTCAAAATTACAATATAGGTCATTAAAATACCAATACTAAAAAAATCACAATCTCTTATATTACACCATTATTAAATTTAATTGATTTTTGTGTTTTATATAAATAAGTTATATTCTATGATAATGTGTATTGAGATTGATGGAATTGTATGAACTTGTGATTACATATATGGAATTATATGTGTTGTTTGATTTGTATTTTAAGTATTGACATTTATGTTATAAGAAAAAAATCATTTGTTTTGTTGATTATTTAAGTCACATGTACTAATATGATAGGTGGTTATAAGTTGAGGGGCTAAAGAAAAGTTATTGTACAGTGTGACATATGTAGATACAGAACTTTTATTATATTAAACTTATCCTAATACCATGATTTTTGGATATTAACGTCTTAAAAAAAGTATCATATGATAATTTGTTTTTCTGAATATTCTTAATATATATATATATATATATAATCTATATAATTAGTGTATATTATCAATTGAACTGAAATTAAAATGTTATAGTTTGATAATTTGAATTATATTTTATATACTTTTTGTGTGTTAATTTATTTTCAATAATTTACTATTGCATGGTTTGTATCCTAGGATGATTATTCTACGTACAAGTATTTATCTATGATTTATGTGTATATAAATAATATTTTAAAATATTTTATATCTTATATAGATTTTCTGTTGAGCTTATAACATAATAGTTAATAAATATTTTGCGTGTTATATTTATTTTTATAATTTTCAATCTCTATTTAAACATTTTCTTATGCTGTAGTATTTATATGTGTCATAGCTCTATATTTTATTTCTTAAGAAATTACACCTATCTCCTCTAATATTATATTTTTTATAACTCTTAAATAAATGTTTATTTTCTCTTATTTTGTTGATAACTTTTTTATTTTCAATAAAATAATACTTATTTTTTATTTTATTGTGAATAAAATTCTTTGATTTTATATTTTAAAAGTTTTATTTTTATTTAAACTTTTAAACAATATGATACTTTTAAATAAAATAAAGAAATGAATATTACTTTTTTAAATTATAAAAAATGAATGTCTTTTGGTAAAAATATAAAGAATATAAGGATTTATTTAAAAAATTAAAAAAACTCGAATGTATTTTATTAAAAGTAAAGAGAATATGTATGTTTATTTTAAATTTAAAATGGACATGGATGCCTGTTAGCGCAACATTTTTAAATGAAAATAATTTTATTATATTTTTGTTTCTATTATTTCATAATTGACAACAAATACTAATACACTAAAAATACAGAGTTTCTAGGTATAAATATCAAAACACAAATTTTTTGACAAATATAAGGACTAAAACGTAAAATGTTTACATGTATAAAAGCAATAAAAATTTTACGTGTGACGAAATAATTAATAAACCTATATCTTTCAATAAAATGCCTTTTTCCTTAACATAAAATTATATTATAACTTTTTAAAACTAAAAGAAAAAAAAAAATATATATATATATATATATATATATATATATATATATATATAATTTTTCTAATATTTTTTTTTTTTTTATAGAAATTTTTTTAAAAAAATTTTTTTTATTATAGAAAAAAAGTATAGAGGAAGAAAATTCATACCAAGAATCATGAAAAAAGTTAGAAATCTTGATAATATAATTTCTATAAATGAC
>Ga0099824_1004428_pt1 | contig 20226 bp, 11 predicted proteins | sample SiratrowhiteBW_FD_76837 | JGI IMG/M metagenome (GOLD analysis project Ga0099824, IMG submission 76837) | Root nodule microbial communities of legume samples collected from California, USA - Siratro white BW | ecosystem: Host-associated > Plants > Roots > Nodule | place: USA: California... | reverse complement strand
TATATATATACATATATATATATATACATGTATACATGTATATATATATATATATATTCATAAAATTTCGTCTGAAATTCAATACAATTCATCACATAGAAACTCAAAACAATAACTTTTATCAATTATACATTCATAAGGAGTATACATCTTAAGAAATCAAGAACTAAATTCATGTAAAACTAAAAAGAGAAGAAAATATAAAATTTTGGCTCATGCTTGGTACTAAAGGAATGACGCCCTAAGCCCAATACCTAAGAGTAAAAACTGTTGAATTGCGCCTAACCCAGGTAAGTGACGGTCGACGCGAGTCCAACTTGCCATCATTTCCTTGAAATGGGCTCGACACTTGCACATAATAGTTTTGAAAAGCATACATTTTCTCAAGACCTAACCATTTATCTACTTCAAAAACTATCAAACTATCATCAAAGAAGTTCTTTAACATTAGAACAACATATACATATCACTATAACTTTCAAAATCAATTTTCAATCAAATAAATGTACAATATTTCACAATCAAGTCTTGTAGGAAAGTTTGAAACTAGTGACCTCGTCAACCCCACGTTCAAGTCTAAGGATATATGTAAAATTAAATCTAACTTCTATATAAATCATATAATCTAGCTTTCCATACCTGAGTTCACAAAGAGCTTCAAAATTCCTAAAAACCACAAAAGTAGCTTAACCTGCACCACATAGTCCTCACAATAATATGAATATATTATTGAGACCCCTGAACTAACAGAGACTCTTCTTGAAGATAAAAACATCAAATGCAAACACCATCTACCTAGATAAACATAAAACTCAATCTGACTCCAAAAGAGAAAAGAGCATAAATGATCTTATTCTAAACAAACTCCTGATCATATAATCTTACGATCAGACAATCTTACTCTAATCATTGCTCAGACAATCTTACTCTAATCATCGCCCAGAAGTTCAAATATAACCTTTAATGATTAGTCTGATAAAAAATGGAGTCAAAAATTTAGATAAAAGACATAAAAAAAGAAATTATTTTAGAAAGATAATAATTGTATTAAAATAAAACCTGAATAATTCTAAATTTTTTGTTTATATAAAATTTTTATTTTATTAATAAAATATTCAGATATAGAATAAAGTTGAAAACAAGTTTATTTGCCATTACCATGGTCTAAATACAATCACAAGTGAAGGACCTCACATTCCTTCTTAACTTCAAGCAACTTTGGTTTAGTTCAAGGATTAGCACTCCTAACATGGCATACATAAAATGCAATAGAACGTATACATAATGTTTTAAATGTTATTATAAAAAATTCTAATTTACTTACAAATATAAATTTAGAAATAAATTAAATATTACTTACTTAATAAATTTTTATCATAAACAAATTTAATATTACCTAGGGATTACTATAAATATATTTATATAATAAATAAAGTTAATACTAGAGTAATGTTACGTGTGTACGCGTGTTCGGTGAAGATAGAACTTGACTTGATCTGTGCTGATTGGATAACATGATGTCAGCGGGTCATGAATTCATCTTGATCCAAATGTCAATAACAAATGAATGGGTTCAAACCAATCTCTCTTATTTTTATACCGTATGATTTTTACGATTTATTATTATTTTTTAATTTAAATGCAAAATATTTAACCTTTATCCGCGACTTATCCGATCAATTCAAATTTTCAGTTATTATCCCTAACAATAAAAAAAAACCATTAAAATTTGAAAAACAGAATGAAAAGCTAAAATAACAAATAAAAGTAGAAAACCTTACAAATGAAAGCTTACCAGGTGAATAATTTTGTAAAAAAGTATAAAATGTGGTGCAAAACAAGTTTAAAAACGTATATATCGGTCTCTCACCTTTTTTTTCGTAACGACCAATCGTCAATGAACTAGAATTGAGTAATTTGTGGTTAAACATTTCTCGTGTTATACTCACAAAGAAGACACACACGACACATACATTTGACTTTGAGATTTTGAAAGATACAAAAACATAAATTGGGATTCAAAACAACCCTTTTGAGTTAGTACCCTCGCGTATTTAGATTCTGTTTCCAACCCCACCCACCTATAAGATCGTTCCATAATCTCTCTCTTTCTCTTTCACTTTCACTGTCACTCTCTCTCCGAGCTGTGTTTTGGGTTGATACAGTATGATCTCTCACACTTTTTCCTGTTTTTGGTTTCATCTTTCTTTGATTTCTTCTTAGGAACGTGATAATGCACACCTATTTGTGTTATTTACATATCTAGAAAGAGAGAAATATATGACAGACTGTGTACTGTGACACAAAATGTCAATTATGGATATATTATGGTAGGCATGTGTTTAGGCCTCTGTTTGATGGGTTTTCCCAGAAAAGATCATTACTTGGCCAAAGTAAAGATTTTTTGCCAAGCTTGGTGATGGTGTATTGTACTGTGTCAATCAGTAATTTCTATGATGGTTTTTTGTCACCTGGGGTGTGCAGGAATTTATCGGTTTAGTGGTTCATGCCAAGTGGGATGCCATATACAAATTGAAGGCATGATTTTGCTCTATATATCACCTTGACTGCGGTTTTGTTTTCTGGCTTGTTGTAGAGGTTGATATGAGAGAAGAATCTAAGGCAGCCAGGGTGAAGAGGGATCCTTCAAGGCCTCTTGAGGTGGTTTATTTGTTTTTTATTATTACTTTAGTTTCAGGAACATATAAATATGCATTGTTTCTTCACTTAAATTCTTTTCCATTAACAGGGAAAATATGCTGCAATAGTAGTCTGCTGGCTTCTTGGCAATGGGAGCCTTTTCGCATGGAACAGTATGCTGACTATAGAAGATTACTATGTTTCCTTGTTTCCGGTAACTAATATATATAAACACACACACACATGAATATGTTGTGTATTTTCTTTTCATCTAGTTTTTCATTCATTCCTGTGGTTAACCAGGGACTATTCCAATTTGAACTACTTCAAGGTGCTTCATAATATGGATAAAGTCGTAGCCTGAAAAAAGTTTAGAAATTGGCTTAAGAACCCTGAAGCTTTCAGACCATGTATTTTGATAACAAAGAATACATGACAGCTTCACATCAGCTTGTGTTGTTACCTTTGATATTCAACCATACACACTACAGATCAGATGATCAAGGAATTTCTAGTCACTGTCATAGTCTGCTTTCATCTTATCACATTATACTAAACTTTCTGATCGATAAATTTCAGTGGCTATAACTTTTTTCATTTGTTTTACTGATCTTCTCACACTCCTATAGATATTCTAGCGATGGCAGTTTGTTTCTTGTTTTTTGCGGTTCTTAATTGTTGTTATTGTTGTAATATATATACCTGGATTGCTTTGGAATAAACATGTTTTAATTTTCTGTTCTGTTCTTGTGCAGAAATACCACCCCTCTAGGGTGCTTACTCTTGTATATCAGCCATTTGCAGTTGGAACACTAGCAATACTGGCATACAAAGAGGACAGAATTAATACAAGGATAAGAAACCTATTTGGATATACTCTTTTCTTCATAAGCACTTTGGCGTTGTTAATTGTAAGTCTCATTCACTTGTTTGTAATCTTTGATTCCTCTACAAAGGTTTTGACTTTTGCTTTTGTTTTTCCTATTAATCTGCCATAGTTGGATTTAGCAACATCTGGTAAAGGAGGACTTGGAACTTTTATTGGCATATGCATAATTAGTGGTGCATTTGGAGTAGCAGATGCTCACACGCAAGGTGGAATGGTGGGAGACCTATCCTACATGCTTCCAGAATTCATTCAGGTTAGCATTAGCAATGGAATTACAATGAAGTTTTGAAAAATTCCTGCAACTTATGCATTTCCTTTTTTTCTTCTTATATGGTTTTATTGCTGTAGTCTTTCCTTGCTGGTTTAGCAGCATCTGGTGCACTAACATCTGCTTTGAGGTTGATTACAAAAGCAGCATTTGAGAATTCTGAGAATGGTGTTCACAAAGGAGCCAGTAAGTAGCAATGCCAATTTCTTCAAATGCCTAACAAATTGTGATGATTGTTCAATATTTTATTTGATGTCATTTAACTTCATACTAAAAAGATTGTTGTTGCACAGACTCATACAAATAAATTATATATTGATCACTTGTCATTCTACTTTCCTGCAGTTATGTTCTTTGCCATATCAGCATTCTTTGAGCTTCTTTGTTTTCTTCTATACGCATTTTTCTTTCCTAAATTACCAATTGTGAAGTACTATCGCTCAAAAGCAGCAGCTGAAGGAGCCAAAACTGTTTCATCTGACCTTGCAGCAGGTGGCATCCAGACCCCATCTACAAGAGTACCGTTTCTTTTCTTTTCTTTTCTGTTCTTTTCAATGTTTCGAATCACAACATGTTCCTAATTATTCAAGTTTCAGTTTGCAATTAAAGTACTTCTTTTCAGGTCAATGGAGATGACACACCATTACTGCGCAAAGGGAATAAGCAACTGTTACTAGAAAACATTGATTATGCACTTGATTTGTTCCTAATATACGCACTTACACTATCAATTTTCCCCGGATTCTTATCAGAAGATACCGGATCACACAGTTTGGGCACATGGTATGGAATCTTTACTTCATTTATATTTCTATCTTTTTGGAAATAAAATCTTCCATCGATTTTCCTGTTCCTTTATTACCAGACACAACATGATAAAGATTAGTGGTGTCATGAAGAAATTATTAGGTGATCTTATAGCTCAGTATAGTCTCCACTAATTATAACATGACACATTTAAGTGTAATTGATTCTTTTTCATGAATTGAAAAATTGGTTAAGACCATAATGACATGATATAGTGTGATTATAAGTGGCCATATAACCTTTTGATATTTCCAATTCTTTCAGGTATGCTCTTGTGTTAATTGCTATGTACAATGTGTGTGATCTGATTGGAAGATACATTCCACTCTTGCAATCCCTGAAGTTGGAGTGCAGAACAATGCTCACCGTAGTCATTGTTTGTCGCCTTTTGTTTGTGCCAGCATTTTATTTTACTGCAAAGTATGGCACACAGGGCTGGATGATAATGCTGACATCCTTTCTGGGGTTATCCAATGGTTACCTCACTGTTTGTGTTCTCACTGCAGCACCCGAAGGTTACAGGGTGGGTTTGTTAAACAACCACAACTTTTCGGTGTTTCCTAAATTCATATACTAATGTTGTGCATTTTTTTAATATTTGTAGGGACCAGAACAAAATGCCTTGGGAAACTTGTTGGTGTTGTTTCTTCTTGGAGGTATCTTTGCTGGTGTGACACTTGACTGGTTGTGGTTAATAGGGAAAGGGTGGTGAAACCTTAACTAAAGCCTTAGGCATTCATTTATTCAGAAACAATTAGGTATTTGCTTACATGTTTTAGGTATGTTTAGAGTACTTGTGTATACCTCATTTGAAGGAGTAATGTAGAGCCTTTCACTGCCAATTATTTCTGAATTCAATCTTTATATCACAAAATTGGTTTTTGTGTCCTGCATCCCCCCATTTTTCTTCCTGCACTCCCACAATTTTTAAAATAATTATTTTACCATTCTTTGAAATGATATCTGGATTAGTGGTTTTAAAAATGTCCTAAAATACACTTTTCAGATTTTCTGGAAGAGAATTTTTAAAATAAGATTTCTGTAACAAAATTTTTAGTTAGAACAAGATTTTTGTAAGGCGTGAAATATTTTATGAAATAAATTGTTTGAAAGAAATTTTTAAAACAGATGCAATGGTAACAGTAGTAATGGCACTATTAGTGACAGTGATGGTTTAGGACAATGAGAGAGAGAGCTTCTTGCTGCACCTCCGTAATATTAGCACTGCACCTTCATACTTTTATTAATTTTGAAATTAACTTTTATTTGACTTTTCGATTCTATAATCTAAAAGTTTTATCAAATAAACTTTAGACTTTTGAATTTTAAAATTTAAAATTTGGAAGTTAAAATCAAATGATTGAGAAGTTATTTAAAATTGATTTTGACTTCTAAATTCTATAATATGAAAGGTGAAGTAGGTGTTAATTCGAATTGAATCACGCACTCATAATTCGCAAGGTTAAACTGTATAATTTAGAAGTTATTTTAAAAACATTTTGTTATTTCCAATAGTAAAATTCGTAAATTCTAGAAAAAGAAATCACTCCTCTCCTATTACCGTATTACCGCTGTTTTCTACTGCTAAAATAATCTAACTCAATCATATAAAACTATTCTAAAATATATAACCAACTTTACTTTCTATTATGTACGTTTCAATTTTAAATAGAGATGCAGAACAAAAAAAATCTCAAATCGCAAACGTTTTTTGCCACCACCCATTAACCACTTAATATCAATGTGTTACAACATAAATGTACAAGAAATAAATGAAAGACATATTTTCAAAGAAAGATTAGAAAGATTATTGAAAAGATTAGTAAAGAATGAAATTCGATTTTACTGATCTGAATGTATGTGTGGATTATATTAAAGACAAACAAAACACACAAAGAAAGGAGCGATTTTACTGATCTAAATGTATATGTGGATTATATTAAAGACAAACAAAACACACAAAGAAAGGAGCCACAAGAAGTAACCAGCTTCTTGAAATTATATACACCGATATATGTAGTCTGAGAAATCTCAAGGCAAAACGGTACATAAGGAAAAGCTCAGTTGATAGAACAAAGGATTGAAAATTCTCGTGTCACTAGTTCAAATCTGGTCCTGACACAAGATTTATTTGTATGAGTCTTTATCTATTTAGGTATCTGTAAATATACTTTTTCTAACCTATTTCTAAGTATCTGTAGATATATTATATATTTTTCCTAGATGATTAAGATGATTAACCGTATTCTGGAAGGGAACAAAGAAAATTTGTATTTTCGCAAGAAGAAGGTGTTGGGAACATTGTAGAAGGAAAAACGGTACATAAAAACAAAGCAATGAGGTGTTGGGAACAAAAAAATTTGTATTTTCGTAAGAAGAAGGCTTCCTAAAAATATGCTAACAAATTCTTCTTCTTCCATTACTTTCTTTCATACATTCTCAAAGTATTTTTATGATTTTTTATTTTCTTCTCCGAGTTAACATTCAAGGCATTCTTCAACCACAATTTGTTTCAGAATTCCATATCATAAGTCTTTAATTTCTTTTTTCTTCTGTTATTTGTAGTGATTTCTCGTCGCATGCTGGCGTCCACCGACTAGAGGGACAGAGGAAGAAGTTCGACCTTAGACAAACCGGAACGAAAGAGGGATTGTTTTAGTTAGAAAGTCAAAATCACTCTTTGCCCTGCCAGATATGTATATTGAAGTCTCAGAAATTTTATTAATGAGTTTATCTGATCTCATTAAAGATAGTAGTGTTATGGAGCTAATCATGGATTTTCTTAATATTCCTATTACAGATGAAAATGGTATTCGAGCATATGTTGTCAATTCAATTCATTTAGTATTCCTTCAGTAAGAAATTTATAACTGAATTTCCGTATTAAATTTATCATATATTTTACTGAATTTCGTATTAAATAAGTTTGATAATGAAATTGAGAAATTATGTGCATTATTAATATATATATATATATATATATATATATATATATTTCATGTAAAAGAGATATATATTTCATGTGCAAAAAGAACTATTGTTGTTTGTCAGGTTACATTGACAATACTCAGAAGATCTTCATTATGCCTCTCTGTTCGAGAGATATCATTGAGGGGGAAGACTCTCTATTCGAGATATCTTTCTGTAGAGACAAGATGGGGAAGGCTGCTGATGCTGGTATTCATTCGTCAAACTATTAAGTAAATTCTGAAAAAAATAATTTATAACAAAATGATTATTTCAATAATATTAACATCTTAAAAATTAGTAATCTTTTTATTTCATTATTTATTTCATGCAATTTTGAACTTTGAGTTTAAACTAACCAAATCATTTAAACCAAAACTGTTGAGATGAATTAGCAATAAATTTAAAATAACATTTGCACTCATTAACGATGAAATAATGTGGTTGATTTTATTAATAAGAAAATAAATTAAATATTTATTAATAAGGAAATAATTTCATATCTGTATTCTTCCTTACCTCTAGCTGCCATAGTCTCATCAATTTACTTGCTTTTGCAATTCTCACTCCTTTCCAATACACAGAATCTATGTATTATTAACTTAGAAAATTTTTAGTATATACTTCTCTTAATGAATCCCAATATTGTCTCTTTTTTTCCATCAACTTCTTTTTTCCTCTTGATTTTTACTTTTCTTTCCTTTCCAATACACAGAATCTATGTATTATTAACTTAGAAAATTTTTAGTATATACTTCTCTTAATGAATCCCAATATTGTCTCTTTTTTTCCATCAACTTCTCTTTTTCCTCTTGATTTTTACTTTTCTTTGTACTTGATTTTCTATCGTCAACATGATTTTCTTTCTTCTCGGTTCTTTAACTTTTTTTTCTTTCACTTTCTTTGTTTTCTTTTTATTTCTTTCTCTAATTTCGTATTAGAAACTTTGAAACTAGTGTTACTCATTTGTCAAATGAACTTTTATTAATAGTTTCTGAACACGGTATTCTAATCCTCGCTTTTGTTTTATTTTCTTTACAGTTTTTAATCCTTGTTTTGTTTTGTTTTCCGTTTAGATTCTGTTTAATGCAGTCAATCGAGAAAGACTATGTCTTTGTAAATTCTCATTTTGCGTTGGAGGCTTTTTCTGACTACTTTTATTCATCTATGCAAGATGATTCCTTATACAGTATTTTTCTAACTCATTCAAATATTACGTAAAACAAAGTAATGAACTTGATAGATGAGGTATAATTTGAATTTACTGCTTCAAGGAATTGAGCATGAAATTTCCTCACTGGACTCTTCAAACAGGTTAGAGTTGTTGGTCAATACGTGAAGATCCTTAAAAAAAATTTCATAAAATGGGATTGTGTTTAGGAAACCAAAAATCAAACTAATCTTATGAACTGATAGGTTTCATTCAATTATCATTTTGTAAATGAAAACTGATATCCTCATCACATTTGCATTTTAAAAATAAAATAATTATGAATCGGATAAAATATCATCCCATTAAATATAAATCAAATAAAAAACACATTAAACATGGGAACGAATCTAATCATAAGGCTAAACTATCATCCTACCAAATTGCAGCACTTACACATGGGATCGTAAATGTGACTTTTAACTCAATTCAGAACGGAAAGTTTTCCCTTGAACGACATCTCAATTGCACACGACTATAACCCAAACCTGCTTCCATTAAAATATGGTTTTTGCAATGTACCATCAACCTTTATAATTTTTTACTTTTCACCAATTCCATGTAAAAAAAATATTTAAAAATAAAAAAATAGAGAAAAAGAAAAAAAAAATATATTATACATTTTGTTTGGAACTTTGAGTGACTTAATGTATTTGACGAAAGTAAGCATTGAGAGAATAAAAGTTAAAGTTCAATTTTGAAGGTAAGGATTTGAAGTGATATAAAACCTTTTTCTTTTCTATAAATTGTATTAATGCTTTGGTACTAAGTCTTTTTTAATCTTAGAATCAATTGCATACAGATATTATCCGTTTTGATATTCAATATTTTCATTTTGGTTATATCCTTAATTGAAAACAAAAATTTCAATGGGTTAAAAGAAAATGTTCTATACAAATTATTAATGTGAGACTTTTAGGTATATACTATTCGGAAAAATTATTTTACAAAGTTTAGATAATATTGGTACCAAGATAAATTAATGTCAAAATTAATATATTAGATGCATTTTCTATTTTCGTTGACTTTTGAATCGACGTAAAAAGTGAATATTGTATTGATTGTGAAGGAAATAAATGTCATATTTAATTTCTACCACCATTTATCAGTTGTGAAGGATGATCACTTTCTATACCGTTTAGATTTTGAATCAATGTAAAAAGTACTTAAAATTCATCTCTTCTCCTCCTCCTTCTTTGTTCATCTCTTTCTCCGGCAAACTACATTGCAATAAATATGTGTATTATTAGTTATCCAAGGTTGGTGGTGTGTGTATTGTTAATTAGTCCGATCTTCTATTAAAAAAAATATAATTAACGAGTTTGTTATAGAGTATTCTAATCACTAAATTGAGATATTCAATTAAATTATCAAAAATCTTAGGTAAAGTATCTACTTGGTGTAGATGAAATCAGTTAAGAAAAACATAAATTTTAAGGTTAATAATATTAGTTAAAATTTAGAGGATAAAATAACAACTAAATAATGCTTATAAAATACACTTTCCACTATGAACACAAATTTGAATACTTTGATTTAAGATTATTTAAATTTTGAACTAGAACATTAGTGCATCATGAGGTATGGTGAAACATTTTCTAACCATATTTTTTTCGAGAATTGTCACTTTTCGAACCTCATAGTTAATGATGACTCATCCTTTTTCTCTATTTCCTTCATAACCTCTTTGCAATAACTTTTAAATTTCTTCCTCTAATATGTCCATACAAGATTAAAGTTTCAAGTGTACTTATTTTTGATCTAAGAGAAAGATAATGAATGTAACATTCCATATTTTTCATATAATAGATATTATATCCCATAAAAATTATCTAATGAACTTAAATATAAATATCCATACACTCATCTTCAAAGAGGATATAATAGAAATATTTTCATATAATCACAAAATAAAATAGAATAAAGCTTTTATAAGCTCATTGAGGAGTCACACTACCTACTAAATCCTCTACTCACGTGTAATATACTATCATTGTAGATTTAAAAACAAAACAAACACCACACAAAAAGAAGGATAAGTTAGAGAGTTTAAAAAATTGTATTTTCATAAATTAAATTTCTATCTTAACTAAACTATAAAAAAGTAGGCTTTCATAGTTCATCTCATACATCACATTGTCATTATCACATTTTTACAATAGCTCATATCATACCAATACTGACTCATATACAAAGGACACTGGACACTCTCTAATTCTGGAAGACTCGTGCATTGAGTTAGACTTAGAGGTTTGCACCTGTCATATATCATCCATCTGTTTTGATTAGTTACTATTTCAAACCTTAGATATAGTTTAGTCTGATTAGATCTTATTTCAAACCTCAGATACAATTTCCATATGTACATGATTAATCCATATGTGTTATTCCGATCAGCTCATATTTCAAACCTCGAACATGGCCATATGGACCTCCTTCGACTCTTCACTACCTGGTAATTTTTATCTACGTGAATCTGATGTACCAGTAGAGTCAGGACACATCCTTAGATCAAATCCCCAAACAATTTACATCCTCACAATCTCAACACGATATCTCATTTTCTGAAGATATTATGTTTCCATCACCATTCCATATCACTCACAAACATTGATACTACATTATAGTATACATAAACATTTACTCAATTTAATTCAAATTTATCCAATTCAAATTTAATAAAAAAAAATAATTACAATATCTATTAAAAGCATTTGGACTTCAAACTACCTTTCCTTACCCAAATTCACAAGATAAGTAATTACAATTAACAAAGATATCATATTAACCACATGTTATGAAAATAAAGAAATGAATAGAAATGAACGAAAAAGAACAAAGGATATGAGAGTATATCCTTTGTTATTTTTCGTTCATTTCTATTTATTTACTTATTTTCATACCATATGATTAATATGATATCTTTGTTATGGTATCAGAGCTCTCTAACCGAGAGAGCTCCACTATGCCAACTCTGATTTTGTTCTGCGCCACTCTGATTTTGTTCCATTTACAAGAGTTCATCATTTGTAATGGCTTCAAAAGTACCATTATTTTTAGTACCAAATATGACTACTTTGTCGTTGGATAATCTATCAGTAAATCTCCTGAATGATTCTTTTAATATATATTATGGTTCCTTCAACAGAAATTCTTAGAATTCTCAAGTCAAGAGAATAAGAAAAGATATACATTTTCACTCTCATATCCTTTCTTTTTCGTTCATTTCTTTATTTTCATACCATGTGGTTAATATGATATCTTTGTTAACAATATCTATTAAAATATTCAAACTAGTTTCTCTTACCTGTATAGGGTAGAGGCCCTCAAAGGTGTTTTATAAACCTAAATTCACAGGCAACCTAACTATATTCAAGAATATGAGGGAACACTCTTGTTCTATTCAACACCATGAATCTAAGGGTGATATCTAATAGTTAGTTTGATAAAGAAGGAAGTCAGTATTTTTGAAAGAAGTCAAAGAAAAAGGGAAAAACAACTTTTAAAAAAAAGAGTTGATGATTTTGTTATAAAAATAAAAATTGAATAAGTGTTTTTTTTTTTATTTATTTAAATGGTTTTGTTTAAAAATATTCTAAGTGTTGTCTTATTTATAAATTCTAGGTTAATTATTATTTGGGAATTATTTTCTAGGATATTAATGAATAATGGATAATGGTAAGGTTGAATTAGACATGCAAAGTGAAAGAAAAAATTAATGTAATTTCATAATTTCAGAATAAAAAAGAGCTTTATTGTATATCTTAATTGTTATTTTGTTGTCCGCATTCTCTAAACTTGTCTACTAATATCAAAATTATCAATTTACCATTAAAAAAATGTTTAACAAATAAATTGTTTTATGTGTATGATAAAAAAATTGTTATCTTTCAATATGATAATTGATATTCTAAAAAATAACTAAATATGTTATGAAATATATATTCTGTTATATAAATTTAAATATATTTTCAATTTAAATATTTTGCTTGCTTAACGTGATATTTTATGATATATATCTTGTGTTATTTAAATGTAAAAATATATTTTTTATTTAAATTTTTTATTTGTTTTAATAAAATATTTTAGGAGATATATATTGCATTATTTAATTTTAAATAGATTTTTGGTTTAAACATTTTGTTTGTTTTTTTCTTGTTCAAAGTTAATTTAAGCTAGCCAAATAAAAGTTATTTCTTTCTCTCTAAGCTACATTATTTATAACCTTACTTTTCCTAATCAAAAATCATATTAACGTATTAAGTCTCTAATTAATTATTATTAAATTATTAAGTATTAGATAAAATATTTAAATATTAGTTATTGAGCATATTTATCTTAAAAGATTAGTTTTTATTTAATAATTTTAAAAATAGTGATCACATCATCGTTTAATGGTCAAACTAAATATAGTTCGCTCGATTCACTTGGATAAGTCTTTTTATTTCATTACTATTTATACTTAAAACATCTCCTAAATAAAATTTATAAAAATATAAACTTGTGATACTTAAAATCACTTAAAAAAATTATAAATTTTAAGAATTAAATAATATTAATTAAAATCCAAATAATAACATGATGACTAATTAAGACTTATAAAATATGTTTCATACAATACATAAATAAATTAAAAAAATTCTAAATATTCTAGTTTGAGACCATCTAACTTTGAAAAAAACTATTATCTTACTTTGTGTAACTAAATTAAAAAGACACTATAATTTCATGTTAAACATCTCTAATATATATGACTACCAATGCAAAGATAATTTTTAACTTTTTCTGTGTTCAAGACAGAAGGACTAGAACAAGATTAATGTAGTACATTTTCTCTGAAAATAATGAGTTTTTAAAAATGCTTACACTAATTAATTTGCTTTTTATTTAGCATAAGAGGATTCATTTGAAACCACCTAAGTATTACCAATTTAAATTTCCATATCACACTATCTTGATCTGGTAGTGGTTGCCCTAAGATGGAGAAGCACCGCCACCTTCTGCTGCCATTGAACTACCCAAAATGACAGACATTCCACCTTATTATCATTATTTATCCCTTAGATTAATTAAACTTCAAAAACAGCAACTGAACCCGTGATTCGCTAATTAATTAATTTCAAATACTGCTTTGTAAATTGGAAACTCGGATCTCAATCAATCACGGCACTTTCATTGACCAATGTAAACTAGTGTTTTTTGTTTTTTGTTTTTTTTGTAATTTAAGGCATTTCTTATTTTACTTACTCGACCAACATACCCACTTCATAGGGAGCTGTTTGTTTCCCCTCGACCCAAGCATTGATTTAGGACTATAATTAATTAATTAATTAATTAAGTACCAACATAAAAACGAAAATAATTAATCATAACATTTTTTTTTGTCTATTAACACATTTTCTATGTATTTTTTTTTTTTTTAAGAAATGACAGATGAGAAAAGGGAAGAGGAAAAAAATGAAAAACCTCTTCTTTCTATGTAAGTTGGTGACACCACGCATGTACACAGACATGTGAATAAGCTCTGAAATTTACAGCGACAAAACCCTCCACTCCACTCTATTCAAACAAACGACCCCGTTTGCATGTTTTTGTCCACTACCTCAACTTCACGTGACAGTGAGAGAAGAGGACACTAATCCAAACAATTCAACCCTAGTGGACCCTTCTACACAAAACATGAAAATAACAGAATCACAACCAGGGGTAAAACCGTCACGCTAAACTTCGACGGCCGCGATGCCGCTTTTCCACTCTCGAACTGAAGCGAATCAACGGCCAGCGGCATGTTCTCCTGATCGGGACTGCATTTCGACTCATGCGGATGCGCACTGTACATCATCGCGCGCAACACCGCCGAAACGGTGGGTATGTACGCCGTTTTGTTCTTCGCAAGCAGCCACGTCAACCCCATCAGTTGACAGTCCCGGTTGAACATTTTCTTCACCCTCTCGCTTCCTCCACTGCCCTTTGTCTCGTTCTTGTACCCTTTCACCTTCAAATAAAAAAACCAAAAGAAAAATTATTATTTTTTATTATTACTATTCATTCTACACAAAACAACCTCTTGCACAGTGAAACATGGTTCCGGACAGGTTAGAAACGGTTCAACAATGTCGCAAAAGTAAACCCCAAAAGAACAAAGATAAGGAAAAGTTTCTAATAATTCGTAGACGCACATGGGATGTCATGTTCACAGGTCAACCTGGTCGGCAAAAAAACAAGACTATTTTTTCCTCTTCACTTTTTTTGTAGATATCTCATCACTTCGTCCAACATTTGCTTCCAACCCAAATAAATAGTTCATGTAAAACATAATGTAATTTGAATTGGCAGGTGATGTTGGAGTAATAGTACCAAAAAGGTGCAATTTTCGGCATGGGAATATATTGGGGATCCCACATTGATGAGTAGTAGAGTGAAAACAGTGTACACAAGTGAAGAAAAATCTAACGACGTAGTAATGATAGTTTGAAATACCTTCTGTAGGGCGCCGAGGCATTTGGTGCAACCGGCGTAAGAGGAGTTCCGGCAATTGTTCTCCAAGTTGCGAACGGCGGCGGTAGGGGTGGCGTTTTTGTGGGAGATTGAAACGTTAAACGCTGCGTTGCAAGTTAGGGAGGTTATTTGGTGGAGTCTGATGCCGCAGAAGCAGAGAATGGCGTCGCAAGTGGCGTTGGGTTGGGGTATTCGGATGTTGCGAGTGAGGAGCGAGTCTTGGAGCGAGTTGACGCATTTCTGGGAGTCGTCGGGCATCATGGGGAGGTCGCCGGAGGCGGGAGGCGGCGCGCCGGAGACCTCGAGGGCAGAGCGGGCGTGTGCGGCGAAGAGCCAGGCGGCGAGGACGGGACAGCAGCGGCTCCGGTCGAGGTCCTTGCCGCAGGCGTCCTTGACTCCGCCGAAGAGCTCGTTGGAGAGGTCAAGCCGGCAGGTCTGCGCCTGGGTCTGAACCGGGAATGCGGGAACCGTGTTGGACGAGGGGTATTGGCCCGGTTCGAGAGGCTGGTTGGGGTCGCTCACCGGTTCGGAGAGTAAACCGGCATGAGAAAAAGGGTGTTGTAGTAGTAGTAGGACTGACGTGAAAAAAGCAAGGCACGCGAGACTGAGCGAGAATGATTGCATTTTTTAGGGTGTGTTTGGGATTCGAGGAAAATAAAATTTTGAGGAAAAGGGATGAAGATGGGGATGGGTTGAAAAAGGGTTCTGGGTTTGGTTGAAAAATTATAGGGGAGTTTGAAGGGGTGATGCTAGTGGAGTTGGTCTTGGTTATATTCTATGGTAGAAAAAAGATATATAGACAACCCACTTTTTTTCTGTATGGTATTTGGTTTGAGATTCGTAGACCCATGATTTGATTGGAGCGTGTTTTGCTAAAACGACAGTGCATGCTATGGTGAGGAGAAGAAAAGATGAAGAGGTGCTAAGACCGAGGGAAGGGGTTGTTTGGCTAAAGGTTAGTACTATTTTCTTCGCTTGCTTTCTGTTTCTCTCACACTGGTTTGTGCTTTTTAGAGGCCACACAGATTGGTTTATTTATAGGTTAAAAACCATTTACACAAGTAACGCCTGGCAGATTATTGTGTACATTTCATGTGATAATTAGAATTAGCTTTCTCACAAATTTTAATTGAGGTTTGAAAAAGATACTACTAAAAGAAAATTAAACGTACTAATATTTGAATATTCGGTATTCCCAATCCACATGGTAAAAAGTAAGTATCAGTTAGTCAGAAATCAGTCTTGATCCATGCGGGCTCACTGCTCCAAGTTCTAATTCAACACTTTTGTTTCTGTTTTTACCATTTGAATAAAAGTTTACAGTGTTTTTCCTGTTTCTGAATTTTTTTTAAGTGGACTGAGGCAGAGTATGATTCCATTTCATGAGAAAACCACAGAGCAAGTGATCTTCTTCAGAAATGGAAGCAAGATTGGATTCAGACCACAGGCACATTAGGTAGGAGGAATCACTTTCATAATTCTATGAAAAATAACTAAGTGAATAATCCTACATTCTAGTATAGATAAAAAAACATTTTTATTTATGAATATATTTAAATTTTGATTTAAATAATAAATAATGTTTGAGAATTCGAGAAATAAAAGATTCATATGGTATATGGTATGTAACTGTATAAGTAGTATTATTAACAAACACTTGTCCGCATATTTGGAAGCTTGTGCTGTCCTTTTCATTTTATCAGTTTATAATCTCTCTTCTCTCTTTGTCCTTTCTTCTTCAGTTATATTTTTGTTTTTGCTAGGAGTGGGAAAAAGCTTTTGGTGCGCTTGCAGGGCTGGACCCTCGGTTTTCCCACTAACATTTCTAACACCAATAATCTAAGTATATGCTACAAATAAAATCATCAAATATGTATCATTAATACAGATAAAACACTCAAACTCTACTAACTTAACATGTCAATTGGCAAATCCAAATTCATAATTGGCCTGATAAATTTGAACCTGCAAAGTGTGAATACCTGACTTATGGTACATATCAGTTAGCTTTGCTTTACCTGTTTTTCCTTGTGGTATATATATTCATGCGTGACAGCCACCTAACACCATTTTCTTTGCGTGCACTGTCTTTCTAAAGATAACATTATTTAAACATATGAAACTACTCAGGCTCTAATCTGGAAGAGCACAACTCTTCTTCCATTTCACATGGGAATGCCACACCCCATTACAACTTTTTCTACTTTCTCTTATTTCCCATTACAAAATAATAAAAAACTTTGTGCCCTTTTGGAACAGATTGATCTATATTGCATATTCATACATACACAACAATTAAAAAGGCAACTTTATATATGTATGTATGCATCCGCTACCCTGAATATTCTGTTACACAAGAAGACAAAGTAACACATAGTGTGAAGTAGGTTCCACTTGAGGAGAGCGTAAAAACTAGAGTGGTGGGGCATGTGAGATGGAAAAACAAGAGTGAGAGAGAGATAGGAGCAAAGCAATGCATGCATTATTAGTTTAAAGGACAAACACAAAGCGTCAACCAAAAGAAAATTGTTCCCAGTAAAAAGTACTACCTTTGGGAAAAGCCTTGAACCACTTTTCCTGCCTCCAATAATCTGATCCCTTTGGCTCTCGGGTAGGGTCCCTAATTCAAATCATGCCCATGGACGATGATGCTTTTTGTTGGGTGTTACATACATTACATGTATAATAATATCCTATGCATATACATATTATATATATCGAAATAGGTTCCAAAAGGAGAATGAAAATGGTTGGTAATTGAGCTCAAAAGTTGAACCTAAAAGGTGCAATCATGGTGTTGTTGTTGTTGCCTATTACAAATGGAGCTTACCCGGTCCAACGAATATCTTCTTCCAATTCATCAAAACGATTGGCCTTTTTTGGTTGAGCCCAATCTTGCGTAAGCATAATGAACATTCATGCATTAATAATTTGCATATATATATATGATTGCCTTTTTCTCTTACTCATCACTCACACGCTCGTGCACGTGCAAAAAAGCCTCCTCCAATTGTGTCTTGCTCATAATATCAACCTCAAACTCCATAAGTTCTATGGAATAGCAACTAGCTACTAGGGTAAAAGCTTGTCAGTGCAATATTGTAACTCTTTTGCCCATGACCACAAAGCTTGACCCAATTGAACTTTATATGTTTGTGGCTGTAAGGAGTTCATATTGTATGATTAATTAAGCAAAAATGGACTATCTTTTGATCATATATATCATTGGCTTAATGAAGACCTGTTCCTAGATTAGTGAAATCATTAGGTAGTAATTAATGAGGATCATATCAAAGTCTTGTGTAGGGAAACACTTTTAAAATAGTTTGTGCAAATCCACCTGTGTACCACTTTGGACTTTTTTTTTTTCTTGATATAACCACTTTGAAGTCTTTAACTTTAAACAAAGTAATAATGACTTTATGATTTGGTGTAACTCCAAGGATCAATGCACACTTGTAGGTCTCTCTCGTTCTCTTTCTCTTTAATTTAGCTTTTCCAGTTCCAAATAAGAGTAATATACGTAACAAAGTAAACTTAGCCTTTTGTTTTTTCGGAAATTTCAAAGAGTAGGAGGATATCAGAAAAGGGAAATCATATAGCAATATAATAATAGCATTCGAATTAATTACCAAAATGAAGAAGAACAGAAAAATAATATACGAATATACAAGTTTAACATAGTATATGGGCTTTTGCTTTTTGCTTTATAGCATTCCTAATATGCTTGATAACCTTTTGTCTTAAGGATGTTTTTATTTGATGAGTATTTTAATTTATCTTTTGCTAAACATCATATTCCTTTTCTATTTCATTACCTCAGCCACGATAGAGTGCAGTGACAGGTGACAAGAACGCCCATTTGCCCATTGTCACCTTCTTTGTACTAGTCACATACCATATATCACTCACAATTAATAACTTCATAAATAAAAAAATAGCAAGACAAGCATTTTACTTAACTTCTTATTTTTTATGAATAGAAAATTATTTTTAGAGATTGTAGGAGACTCACCTAATTTATTTGCTTGATCGTAAAAAATGTATTCAATTTAATTTTTAACGTAAACTAATTCCTTTCTATATGAATTGGATGATGAGTTTATATAGATAGTTTAACATTCAACTTAGGATATTTTTTATGGTTATTTTAGATTTATTCACAACTCACATAATCTTAAGTAAAGTTGAAACTCTCGTAACAGTGTCATATTTATTTTCGTTTCGTTTTATCTGCGTTATTTGTCTTTTGTATTTATCTCTACTATATTTCAATCTTAATATTAGATAAACAAATCTAAACACTCTCGTATCAATGCATCTTCTTCTTCCTATCCACTTTACCATTCTCATCTCTATCCTTTGTCTTTGTAGTTTACATCCACCACATTTTAATTCTAACATTAGACAAGTAAATATAAACATTATCACGATGCATTTTCTTCACATCAACCTTAATATTTTTGCCTTTGTTATTCTTCTCCACCATTCATATTTCTATTATATGTATCTACTATTTATTATAAATATTATGTTATTTTTAATTAGGCCAATACTTGAAAATTATAACTTTAAAAAAAAAATTTAAAATCTTGATATAATCTAATCGTATGTATCTACTATTTGTTATAAACATTATGCTAATTTTAATTAGGCCAATACTTGAAATTTTCAATTTATTTTTTAAAAAATAAAGTTTTTTAAAATCTTGATATAATCTAATCCAAGTCTCATTAGTGGGTTGAATTAGATTGAATTTAACATAAAAAGTATAAAAACTCAACCCAAACTGATTTTTTTTTTCAGTAGGTTACATAATAGGTTTGTTCAAAAATTATATCCAACTCAACCCACTAACATCCATATAAAAGTGAGAGGATGAAATGGTGCCTTTTACTCTTTCACAAGAGGTAAAAGGAAAGACACCTACCTTACCATTAGAAATGT
>Ga0099824_1004427_pt1 | contig 20228 bp, 17 predicted proteins | sample SiratrowhiteBW_FD_76837 | JGI IMG/M metagenome (GOLD analysis project Ga0099824, IMG submission 76837) | Root nodule microbial communities of legume samples collected from California, USA - Siratro white BW | ecosystem: Host-associated > Plants > Roots > Nodule | place: USA: California... | reverse complement strand
ATATATATATATAATAATAATATATATATATATATATATATATATATATATATATATATATATATATATAAATTACACCTTTTACATTTTTATATTTAATGATAAATTAGTATTTAATAGATAATATTTTATATTTATCAATGAATTTAATAATATTTTTTTTTTGAAAATCAAATTGAAGTGATCGATCAAACTAGAAGACCAATTTAACAAAAAAAAAAAGAAAAAATTGTAAACAGATTTAGTAATTGATTCAAATAAAGACAAAACCAATAAAAAATAGTTCACAGTGGGCTAATAAAGAGCTTAATATAATATTATTTAAACCAATAACAAGATTATCCAAAAAATAACATTATTTAGTTTTTTTTCTTAAAAGATAACATCAACCTAAAATAGTTAATTTTTATTTTATATTTCAAATAATAATAATAACAATAATAATAATAATAATAATAGTAAATGTTGATATTTCTTGTTGAAGCCTAGATTTAAACTTTTGCACGTAATTAATTTTTTTTAACCTTTTAGTTTCAATATAATTATGATATCATATAAATATTATTTTATGTATTAATTAGTAATTATTATTTTAATAATATAGAATTAACTATAGTTCAAACCATTACATTGTAAATAAGTGTTCTGACGAGTTTAGTAAGAATGATTCTAAAACAGTCAATTTAATGAATAAATGTGACAGATTGTAAACGTGGAATTTCTATATTAAACGGTCTTCTAAGCATTGAGCATAAACCATTTATGTGATAGTTGTTTAAGATTGTAATTTAACTTAAGCAAAATATTTACTTTTTATATTTTTAATATAACTTTAAAATGAAAATAAAGATACAAGTGAAAAAAAAAATCAGATTAAAAGAAAAGGTTTAATTATTCAGACACCATTAAATGAAGTAGCTTGTTTCTTAAATTAGTAGGAGAAAGTTCAATTAATAACATTAATTAAGATTATAAATTACATTTTATTTTTTTCAGCTCTCACCTAGATTCTCTTTTCTCTCCCACTTTAGTGAAGACGGTTACTAACAAATCTGTCTCTCTCAATCTCATCTCATTCTCATGTAAAAACTCACAATCCCTTCTTTCTTTCTTTCTCTCAACTCTGTTTCTGCTTCACCCCACTTTACTTCTCCCAACTCTTCTTAATAACAACGCTCCTCTGTCATCAATCTCAAACATACCAAGTAATGTCCAAACACCACTTCGTACCTTTACACGCCGCGTAACGTGCCGTGTCCTAGGATGTTTTTGGTTGTTCAGATGAAACTTAGGATGCAAACAAATCACCTTGTGATGTTCTGTCGTGTCTGAATTTGTAATGCACGTGATGATTATGATGATGGTGGTTGTGTCGTCTTAAGAAGCAGATAATTTCCTTGACCATGGGGAAGAAAGGAGGCAGCTGGTTCTCCTCCGTCAAAAAGGTTTTCAAATCCTCTTCTAAAGACTCGCCGGTGCCGGAGAAGAAGGTTATCCGTTCCCTCTCTACTCACAGAATTATCTGCTATTCACAGTTTTTATCACATTGTAGTTTCGTACTGTTTCTGTTTTCTCCTTTTCCGTTCGTCTAAATTGGTTTTTCTCTGAATTAGGATTTTCGATTTTCATTGGAGTTCCATGAGCATAATGAAACTCTCCCCTTGCTTTTCTTTTTTTTTTGGATTCATTAGCATTTTTGACGGTTTGAATTCCAAATTTTTATAATTTTTTTGGAGTTCCAAATTCGATTTTAATGGATTTTTTTTTTTTTGGCAATCAAGCTATCACTTTTTTTTTTTTTTAATTTAATTAGAATGGGTAACAATGTTGTAAAGAATGATTCTATTATTATCCATTTACAAATTTTCATGTTTGTTGCCTTTTATCACAATGAAAGACAGTGAATGGGAGTTAACCAACTGATTTTTTTCGAGTAACATTATTTGAAGACTAGTTTAAGGTAATAATTTTCGTACTACGAAATTCTAAGAATGTTTCGTTCTACTTATAGAAGACTCTTTCAACTTATGTTATGTTAAAAAGTAATCTGGTTAACTTTGATGATTATGTGAATTGCTATAATAAGATTGTTCAAATTTATTAATCAGTAAGGTCTACAATTAGGTTAATTATTCAGAGTTTTTTTGCCGTGGTTTGACCTAAGTTAACTGAAACATGGTTCCTTGAATAAAGGATAAATATGGCATTTTATAAAAACACGACTAGTTAACCTTGAAGGGATTATAGGTGGAGGACTTAGTTGTGTGTATCACGTCATTAATACCGATTCAGCTCGAAAGTTATCGAATGAGTCACGAGTCATGATCATGACCTTTTACTCAATCCCCAACAAACCTAGAAGAAAGTAGAAATTGCTTAACTGCACCATAATTAATGCTATCACTGCGTTCTACCTTACACATTGAAGGCTAATAGCAGCTTCGTATGTATAGTAAGTGGAATTCTTAGTTGTTGTTGTTGTCTTTTGTGCTTCCACATAAAAAGGATGAGCGACCTGATCCTTAGGACCATCGACCGAATACAGTGTGTAATTATGCGCATATGGTCCCCTAGCATGTGAACATGTATCAAATAATTTTACCAGTATTCGTGTCACATACTTATCATACCACCCAACCCATCACATCATTCATCTTGACCATCATGTGATTCCCATGTCAGATCTCCATCATGTTAATTAGCAAAACACATTCTGTTTCATGTTTTGTTACTCCTTGATTTTCCAAATGATTGCTAATTAGGACATGATGGATGTTGGCATTTCCACTTTCAGAAAGACAACAAGAAGGAAGAGCAATGGCAGCACGAGGCGCCAGAGGAGGTGTCCTTGGAGCATTTTCCTGCAGAGAGTTCTCCTGATATTACCAATGAAGGGAGTGTCACGTCAACACCAAGCCATGCCATTGCCTTTGCAGCAGCCACTGCTGCCGCTGCCGAAGCCGCAGTAGCAGCTGCTCAAGCAGCCGCTAGAGTTGTGAGACTGGCAGGTTATGGACGCCAATCCACCGAAGAAAGAGCTGCAATACTCATTCAATCATACTATAGAGGTTACCTAGTATGTCCTCCTTTCTCCTTCTCTTACAAACCAAGTAATTAGTTCTTGTCTCCTTTGGGTGAAGTTGTTGTTAATTGTTTAATATCACAGTGTAGCTGGTCAGTTAATTGGTTTGGTATGGACCATAGGTATGCCACCCACCCCCCAAGTTTTACAGTTGTATTTATAACATATGAATGACACTTGCAGTACAATATGACCGTCTTCGTCTGCTAACATCATTGAAGTTCACGTTGATTTATAATTTATAAATGGTGAACTTATGGATCTTTATTGAATTCAGTGTACGGAGTAGCAGAACAAAACACAAAATTAAATTGGGATGATAATGGGGTTATCTGCAAGTACACTATTTATGCATTCTGATTAATAGCTTGATCTCTAGAAATTCTTGCGTGACTACATCGGTTACATGCTCAGAATGGTATTAACTATTTCGATAAGTTCAGCACAGAATTATTCTGTTAATCACTGTGTAAGCTTTTGATTGATTGTGTCTATGCCCATGCAAATTATTTCCTTGATCACTGGATTAGTTCTTTGAGATTACTGATAATTGCAGAACTCAAGTCATCATTTCTTTTTTCAACAAACATTAGTATCGTTGAATTGTGCAGGCTCGACGTGCATTGCGGGCTTTGAAGGGATTGGTGAGGCTGCAAGCGCTTGTGAGGGGACACAACGTGAGAAAGCAAGCGCAGATGACAATGCGATGCATGCATGCATTAGTCCGAGTACAGGCAAGAGTAAGAGCTCGAAGACTCCAGTTGACTCAAGAGAAGTTTGAGAGAAGAGTTGAGGAACAGGTCCAAAGAGAACTAGAGGAACAAGAACAACCTAAGCTGCTTTTGAGCCCCATCAAAATGTTAGACATGGATACTTGGGACAACAGGCGCCAAAGTAGCCAACAGATTAAGGAAAATGATTTGAGGAAACATGAAGCTGCAATGAAGAGGGAGAGAGCTCTTGCTTACGCTTTCAACTGCCAGGTATTCATTTTTGTCCTTCCAAAATCAAGCAGTCTTGAACATGTAGTTTTCATCAATCTTTAAGGAACATGTATCTAAGTTTTTCAAAAATTTACCATGATGTCTCCACTGTATAATATGAGAGGTCATTAATTCATATTGTTGATGATTTTGCATGCAGCAGCAGAAGCAATACATGCACATGGACCCAAATGGTGATGATATTGGAAGCTATACCAATGAGCGTGAAAGAGCCCAAATGGATTGGAACTGGTTGGAACGGTGGATGTTATCACAATCACAGAACTCAAGGCACTTTGGGCCACGGGAGAACCTTTATAGAACTCTTGCTACTACAGCTTCCACCACTGACGACATGTCTGAAGAAAAAACAGTTGAAATGGACATGGCTGCAACTCTGGACTCAGCTCATGCTAACATGGGTCTCATCCACAGAGAATCTTTTGACTCAAGCCCAATATCCAATAGGCACCACCAGCGCCACCACAGTGCAGGTGTACCTAGCTACATGGCCCCAACCCAGTCTGCAAAGGCCAAGGCTCGTAGTCAAGGCCCGTTTAAGCATAGGGGTTCACCTGGGCCTCACTGGAACACGTCCACCAGGAGAAGTTCTGCTTTAGGGCTAGGCTGTGACTCATCTAGCTCCGGTGGGCCCACTGCAGCTCATGTGTTCCCAAGAAGTCCAAGCCCAAAAATTAATGAAATTCGCCTCCAATCTAGACGGATTTCAGGTGGCAGCCCGGATAATGTCCACATTGAGGATTGGGCCCTTCCCCTTGGAACCAATGGTTGGACTTGACTTTGTTAATTTATTTATTTTTCTAAATATCCTAATAATATCATGTTTTTCTAAATAACTGCATGCTCTGAACTTTGGTCGTTGACATGCAATGGTGCTGTTCAAGGACAGTTTAATATGTTGTTTTGTTGTCGTGTCATGAACAATATAATTCCTCGTCCTGAACCACCCCAAAGTGGGATTATAATGTCTAGGAACCCATGTTGAGAAAAAATATTTGAATTTTGTTTTTCCTAAAGGGAATTAATATTTGCAAGAGTGTTTTGTTTTCGTTGAAAAATGTACGTTATTTGTTTGTTGTGTTGAATACTACCATACTGGTGCTTCATTAAGGCCATGGGATTAACCATCATTGTCTGAATGAAAACCGACATAGTTCATATTTCAAAAAATTCACCTTCGTATTTTTTTTCTCTTCGTTATTCCCAATCACTTGATAAGGGATAATTTTCACATCCTACACCGCCATTGCATTTTTTATTTTTCTCTTATCTAGTTGCAACGGGATATGAAACTTGTGTTTTGTCAGAAAAGCTATTAAAATAAGGGGTGGAAGATTGAACGGATGAATATATCACATTAAATAAAAAGTAATTGACTAACATAGACATTATGTTATCATAAATAAGATTTGTTATATATAATACGTAATTATTATTACAATATACTTTTCATCCGTGGAATTATTATTGCAATATAGACATCTATCTTATAATTATTAAAAAATAAAAGAATTTAAAATTTAACTTCTTAAGCAAGAGATTAAAGAGTCAGAAAAACAAAAATAAAACGAATAGCTATGAAAACTAAAACTAATTAAAACATATGTCTAACTACATTATTAGCATAGTTTTAGATTGTGATTAGAGGTGCAAAATGGAACAAAGGGAAAATATCTACGGTTATGGGTTTTGGCGGTTTTTCTGGATCTGACGCGTCGTACTTTATCTCTCTCCGAATCTAAATTGCACGTCATGTGAAGTGTGTAGTGTTTCAGAGCCTCTTTTTGTTCTTTCTTCGGCCACTTTTCTCTTTGGTTCACGATCCTTGCCCTCCTGCTTCAGACTTCCTTTCTCATGGACTCTCTGCAACTCCATGCTCTTCAACTTCTGCATCCACGGGCATCATCACCATCACCAAGGCAACTGCGTTTTCCACTTCCGTCAACACGAAATTCTAGAAATCTCAACTTCCGATTGTTTTCTGCTCACAATGGTGGCGATGCTTCGCAAGACGGACCCTTCGCTTTTGAAGAAAAAATTGTCTCTTCCCCCAAAGATGATAGAGCTCTCATGCTGGCCAAAGAAACCGACGATTTTGGCTATCTCGTTGGCTTTCGCTTGATTCCTGAGTCTGGTTAGATACCTTTCTTTATTTCATTACCTTTTCATTTCCACATTCAAAAAAAGTATTTTTTTTACTCATTTCCGTTTTCATGCATGCGAAAATCTCTCTGGGCTTGTTCTAATTCCGTTAAGTTAGTTAAACTCCTCTGCTTTTTAATATGGTGTATCAGTGTTATGTTACGATGTTGCATCCATCAAGTTTCATTTAGAGGATGTTATTTTTGGTCTTGAAGAGTTTTTGAAAGTGTCACAGGTCTTGAAGAGTTGATGAGCGTGTCACGCGCAATAGCTGAGGAAGATTCTAGAAGCGACGAGGTTGAAAAACCTGGGATTCAGGATACAGATGAAGAGGAAGCTGAGACTAGAGTGTCCTTCAACATTGTTTTTGTGACTGCTGAAGCTGCGCCATATTCCAAGACAGGTGGTCTTGCTGATGTTTGTGGCTCTTTGCCAATTGCTCTGGCGGGTCGCGGGCACCGTGTGATGGTTGTCACGCCCAGATATATTCACGGTACTTCTGAGGATGCTAAGTTTGCTGGGGCAGTTGATCTGGATCGATGCATCAAAGTGTCGTGCTTTGGAGGTGCTCAAGAAATTGGCTTTTTCCATGAGTATAGGGAAGGGGTTGATTGGGTATGAAGTTTAGAATTTTTGGTTTTAGGCTTTTGTTACTATTGAGTTGTCCAAAACCATTTGACTTCTTACCTCGTAGGATCTACTTTGTTTCATAGTGGATGATGCGTGGTGCTTCTACCTTGTTGTTTCAGGTATTTGTGGACCACCCCTCGTTCCATAGACCAGGGAATCCGTATGGAGACAAGTTTGGGACTTTTGGGGATAATCAGGTATATTCTTGTTAATTCTAGCTTTGATGCTAGATTACCATTATACATTCAAGAACAATGATAAACTTCTTTCTCATTTGGTTTTACAGTTTCGGTTCACTTTACTTTCCCATGCAGCATGTGAAGCACCATTGGTGCTTCCATTGGGGGGGTTCACTTACGGAGAAAAATGTTTATTCCTTGCTAATGATTGGCATGCCAGCCTAGTTCCAGTGTATGCATGTCTAACTTTATCCACCCTTTTACAAATCTCTCTTTTTCTCCCCCTCCTTTTTCTTTTGCAAATGAAGAAATACAATGTGTTTTTCACCAAGCATATTATTTCTGTCAATGTTTTTCTTTATTAAAATAAAAGAGCAAATACACTCGCCTTATTAAAGATTATCTTTCTTCCAATGGCTCTACTAAAGTCATGCAATTTGTTCTTTATTTTGGAAACTTCACACTTCCCTTTTTATAATTAGATGAATTATGGTCTCCTCTGATTATAGATGCTTCAATTGCACTACCTTCCAGAGATCAAGATGTGTCATACTTTAATCCATTCAGTTGTAATGTAAACAGACTTCTTAGGGACCATTTTTCCTCCCGAGATTCTCAGCATCATAAAAAACGATTATAGGGATGTTTAAAACTTTATTTCGTCTTATAAAAACCTAGAAGCAATTATAGTTTTTGTAATTAGCTTTCTGTGCCTCTGAAAGTTTAATAGAAAACAAAATGTCCTTAGGAGGCTTGTTCACTAAGAAGGTTGCTTATATTAAAATGAACTAAAGTGTAGCTTGTTTTGACACTCAAGGGGGAAAGTATAATTTTTAATATTAGGGGAGTGAGCAAAGTAGTTTAAGCATCCCCTAGGTGGTGAGTGTAATTTGTCCATTTAGTTATAATTACGCTTCATCATGGAATGTGGCTTTCACATTTTTAAAGTTTCGTTTGGAGCATGTTGTGATTTGTCGAAGAAGATATTATTGTCTTACTGAGGATGAGACTGGTACTTGATTCTGGTGCAGACTTTTGGCAGCAAAGTATCGTCCACATGGGGTATATAAGGATGCTCGCAGTATATTAGTGATACATAATATAGCACATCAGGTAAGTCGTTTAATTTTATTTCATTTTACTAGATAGAGACATTACTAAGAGCAGCACAATAACATCATGCTTTAATCTATCTGTTTCTTAAAATAACATTTCGAGCATCACCAACAAAACAAGGGTCTATGTAAGTTATATTTTATACTTTCCATCTAGGTGCCCTCAGCTTGGCTGCCTCTTATTATGTTCATTAAGTCACATTTTAGAAATTAGACAGATAGATACTGAATGGCCAACAAAGAAAAGTTCGTTGTTAAAAACTGGAATTATTACTTTTATCTTGGTGTGAGGACTTTATTAATATGTAAAATACAATTGTGTTGGTTGTTGTCACATTGAAATGAATGTTTTGAACATGACTGTGGCAGTGCATGCATATCAAAGATGCTAATTTGTGTAGTGAACCGTCTTGGAAAATAATGTAGTCTTTGATATGTAATGCTACAAATAGGTTCCACAATGCTTTGCTGAATATAATGTATATTGATATTAATTCAAGAAGTTTGTAACATAATCTTTAGTCATTTATATTAGCAAAGAGGCTGATGAAATTATATTATAGGGAGTGGAACCTGCAATTACATACAGTAGTTTGGGGCTACCTACTGAATGGTATGGAGCACTGGAATGGGTGTTCCCTGAGTGGGCAAGGACGCATGCTCTTGACACAGGTGAAGCTGTCAACTTTCTGAAAGGTGCTGTTGTTACAGCTGACCGGATTGTGACAGTAAGCAAGGTCCTAATACTGCAAACTACATATTCTGCTCCCTTTATCAATATTATAGAAGACAAGTGTCTTGTATTTACCATGTAATGATAGTGCGTAAAGATCCGCCTCTGTTTTCCAGGGCTATTCCTGGGAGATAACTACTGGTGAAGGTGGATTTGGTCTACATGAATTATTAAATAGTCGAAAAAGTATTCTCAATGGTATGTTTCTTTTTTAACATTGTCTTTCTTATTGTATAATTTTGAAGCTCGTCCTTTGAAAGATTTATTTATGACTGAAATTTTAGAGTTGGTAACATGTGGTTTATACTCCTAAAGCAACACTAATTCTTTTGAGAAAGTTAAAACCAAGCTTGGGCCAAATAATTATCTTCAGTGCAAATCTGTATCTCCTATGAAGTTTCAGATTATATACTTTATACATTTGATGGTTTGACACTCATAAAAGTAGCTTTATTTCAGTGTCTTACGAAAACTAATCAATAGGGTGATTAATAATTTTTGCTATTCTTGTTAAACAGGAACCTTTTTGATCTTCTCTATTTAACAAACAATGCATATCTTAAGTATTTTTTTTTTCTCTATTGTGAATCAAATCCTATTCGAAAGCCCAAAGCAGTATTTCATGTTTACTTGATTTGATGGCAAAACTAGTATCAGAAGGCACTAATGTGACTTGAAGTATCCTATTGAATTCATTAGAAGACTTTCATATTTGTATATCTAATGCAAGCTTTTTATTCATAGAAAGTGCATAGAACCTGGCCAACTTTCAATTTCTGAAATATCACACCTCAGTTTTGAATAATTTATTTTTGTACAATGACTAATTTTAATACACATTGGTTTCTATGCACACACCAAAATTAGTCTGATGGTTTGATCATTGGTGTTATGTAATGATAGTTTGTGAATAGATTTAAAATTGTTAGTTGTTGCTTATCTAATTCTGATTTAGGAAAACTAGTCTTGTTGGAAGCCAGAATTATTTATAGAACCTTTGTTTTCTTTTTTTAGAAGATAATGAGAAGTCTTCTAGTTTTCTATATCCTGAGTACAATTTCCTAAGAATTGAGAGTGAGTGTGTTCAATTGAGTGAAACATACCAATTTCTGAAGCATAACAATTGGTATCAGAAAACTTGGTATGTGTGGAAAGAAAGGTGACCACAAAGGAATTAGAAACCCGTATGGAATCCTTGGAGCATACTTTCACAGATGCACAAGAAGCAACAAAGAAATCTTTGGATTTGCTGTAGCAAATGTTAGAGAATTTAGTTTCTTCCATTGCAGCTATGAATGGGAACAAGACAATCTTCAATAGTGCTGAAATAGTTTCAAAGACATCTAATTTGAGTCTGTCTATTATTGAATGTGCGCATATCCAATTTCCCACATTTGATGGCACAAATTTTCATGATTGGAGAGCAAAGGCTGAGTAGTTCTCTGAATTGGAGTCTACACCAAAGGCACAGCGTGGGAAGTTGTTGCTGTTACCCGTGGATGGAAAGCTTTTTCATGGTAGAGACATTACATGTGTCAACCCAGTTTCAAGAACAAGTTTTGGGAACAAATATTACAAGATGTGGCTCATCGATTTGCTGATAGTGCTTTTGAGGATCCTATCCCAGAATTATCAAGATTGCAACATGAAGGACATTTGGGACAATATTTGGAAGTCTTTAATTCTCTCTTGCCTCGTGCTCTTTTTGTCAGGATTGAAAATTGAACTGGAAAAATCTGTGAGAGTTCACAAACCACAGTCTCTCCAAGAAGTCGTGCATCTTGCAAGACTTCAATTGAGAATTTTAAAAGATTTGGAAAAGAAATTGCATCAAACAAGAGTCCCTAGTTTGGAAACACAAACATGATATACAAGAACATGGTCAACTCTGGTTAATTCATAACCAGTTTGAATCAGAATCAGTCTATCTCATCGGTGCCTGCTTCTGTTTGGGGCAACATTTTATCATAAAGACTGATTAAAAAGCTCTTCAGCACTTGTTGTTGCAGCCTCCAACTACTTTGATGCAAAACTGGGGTTTATAGAAACTTACGGTCCTCGATTTCAGCATAGAATGCATAAAAGGCAAGGAGAATTTGGTTGCACTTTATCAAGGGTGGGAGAAAATGAAAGTCTAGCTGCAATATTACATTTTCTCTTCCACATTAATGAAGGAAGCCATTGTGTCTTGAAAGATTGATCCGAAATTGCAGAAATTGGTGGACAAGATCAGACTTGCACAACAGCCGTATAAGCAATACACTTTTGATGTTACTATATTGAAAAGAAAAGTCAAGGTTGTCATTGGTGATCAACAGGACTTAATACAAAGTTGAGTCATTTTCATGATTCTTCCACTGGTGGTCATTCTGTTTCTGAACTCACAAAAAAATTAAGGAGCAATTTTATTGTAAGGGATTACGAAGGGATGTGAAGAGTTGAATTAGGTAATGTATCATTTGCCAATGGTTCAAATCTATAAATCAACTATCTCTAGGAATTCTTCAACCTCTATTGATTCCTAATGGAGTATGGGAGTCTATTTCTATGGACTTTATCTTGGGTTTGCCTAAATCCCACTTGATGAGTGTAATCTTAGTAGTCATTGATAGACTCACTAAATATGCTCATTTCATGGTCTTAGCTCATTCTTTTAGCGCAACAAAAGTAGCAGAATTATTCATGAATACAATGGTCCGGTTGCATAGTTGGCGAGAGGAAATCATTTCTAATCGAGATACAATTTTCATGAGTACATTCTAGAGTGGATTGATGCAGTCTGATAGGCAGCAGCCCAATCAACAGCCCATTAGGCAGCCCAAACAAACACTGATCATTTACGAGAGGAGAAAAAATAGGAATGAGAGTAACTGATTGCACTAGGGTCACTGATTGTAACTGATTACACTAGGATCGGAAGAGATTTTGCTGTTGGGGAATTTAGTTAGGAAAAGAGTATGAGTAGGACTAAGATGAGGTGGGTAGGGCATGAGATTTTTTTCTTATTATTAGGAAGAGTATTTGAGCTACTTAGTGCTCTGATTTCTTTAAGCGTTTGGCTAATTCTGAATCAATAATAATTTTCCATTATTTCTTTTCTACTCAATTTCTATTTCTTTCTTTTATATTCTGGTATCTATCATTGGTATAAGAGCACTTTCTGGGGAAGAGATAGGGGAGCGGATGGAGACTTTGGAGAAGTTTGATCAGGTGATGTTGTCGCAGAAGGAAATAGGTCAAGATCACCGCCAGGGTCATACTCACACTCCGCACAGGCCACGCAACCCTATGAAGTTGATTGATCGATGGAACGAAGGTTTAGGTAGGGATGACAGGTCAACTAGATCCCCTCCTCCCCATCGCACAGACTTTCATCACTCCCCATCTCCGGATAGGGAGAGTAGAAAGTCCCTCCGATCCCACGAGGATCGTCGCGACCATAGGGATCCCAATCCGTGACACTATAGATATCCCTACTATCAGGATGATTACCATTACCACCCATTCAGAGCACCGACGAGGAAACTAGACTTACCAATTTTTTCCGGGGATGATGCGTTCGGGTGGCTTACCAGGATCGAACGCTATTTTGCTATGAATAACATTGAAGGAGAAGAGCGTTTGGAGTCCGTGGTGGTGGCATTGGAAGATAGAGCTCTCAACTGGTACCAGTCATTCGACATTACTCACTCACCATTCTCCTCCTGGCATCAGTTCCGAGATGCGCTTCTTCGCAGGTTTCAACTTGGAACGGTGAAGGACCCACTTGGCCCTCTACTTAGTCTTAGATAGGAAGGGTCGGTGCTATCCTACATAGATATTTGAGAAGGTGGCAAGACCTTTGTTGAGGTTGGACCCAGAAGTGTTAAAAAGTGTTTTCATAAATGGGCTCAAAGGCCCATTAAGGGCTGAACTTAAGAGTTTGGAATTGGATTCACTAGGCGAACTGAAAGACCGAGCATTACTATTGGAAGAAAGGAATCGAGAATGGAGAAGTTTCGGAGGGAGCCCAGCCAAGAGATTACCAATCCAGGAGTAGCCAGCGTCAATCCCACTACGACATATTCCGCCAAGTATGCGACGAACGGAGGAAAAAACGCCACTCCTTGTTTCGGGTGGCAGACAACTCACACAAGAAGAGTTGCAAGATAGAAGTTGTCGGGGATTATGTTTTAAATGTGGGGAGAGGTGGGGAAAGGATCACATCAGGAAACTCAAGAATTTTAAGTTATCTACCAAATTTCTCAAAGTGTGGCATTGGTGACAAATCATTAACATAAAATAGACAAACTGAAAAGCAGGGGCTTATCTACCAAATGGAGAAAAGGGCCTTAGGTAAGGAGGGATCAATTCGTTTTCCATTTTACTTTTCCATCAACTTGTATTGTTCAGATAACTTCTTGCAAGTAAACTAGGTAATGGCATTTGAAGAAAATACTAGTGCTGCTTTGTACTGGCAAAGTTGAGTTTTCGTTTATTTGTTTGGATATCTTGTCTTGACTTGTGCCATAGAATCTGTTGTAATGATACTGGCCTGTATTTTGAATAGGAAATTGTTGAAAGTCCTTCTAATTTACTATCAGAATAATGTACCAATTTGATTTCACAAATTCCTCAACTTAGTAGCACAGGAATTGTTATTTTCCTAAACATCACAAAGCCCAGAAGCTTCTTTTGTCATTTTTGTGTTTCCTGATGCTTTCAGCTGTACAAGTAGTTCTGAGTCAATGTATGTGAATTCAAAAGCAAACAAAATTATATTGTCAATTCCTTACTCAATGATGTGCCTTGATGCTCAAAATCATTACAATTTTATTATTGACTAGGGATCACAAATGGAATTGACATCACTGAATGGGACCCATCATGTGATAAACATATTGCTTTCAACTACTCTGTTGATGACCTTTCCGGGAAGGTTTTGCATTTTCCCTTTGTCAACCTTCCTTTGTATCTTATTAGCTGAAATTGCCTTATCGTAATTATGTGGAATGTACAGGCCAAGTGCAAGTATGCTTTGCAGCAGGAATTGGGTCTTCCAGTGAGGCCTGATTGTCCATTGGTAAGTTTGTTATATGCCATGCAAAATTAGTGCTCACTCTTTCTGGTATTGACTATTTCTGAAACTTGCAGATTGGGTTCATTGGAAGACTGGACTACCAGAAAGGTATTGACTTGATCCGCTTGGCAATGCCAGAGCTCATGGAAGCTGATATTCAGTTTGTAAGTTATTTTGTGTATCTGTTCTATAAACACATGTTGTGGCAGAGTAAAAAATATATCTTGAGACATTGCAGAATATACAAACTAAAATTTTAAACATCTTGATACTTACCATAAAATAAAATGATTGATCATTTTTCAAATGCAACCTGTGTGAATAATTTCATTTGAGAGAAGTTGAGTCCTCTTGAATTCTAATTGGTAGATGTGATTGTAACTTGGGAGTTCTGCGGAATGTGTTGTATGCTTGTGACCCCCTATACGGTTGACAGCCTCTAGTTATTTTTCGCAGGTAATGCTTGGTTCAGGAAACCCTATTTATGAAGACTGGATGAGAGCAACAGAGTCAGCTTATAGAGATAAATTTCGGGGTTGGGTGGGATTTAATGTTCCAATATCTCATAAAATAACTGCAGGGTAATCCAAAAATTTATGAATCCTTTATAGGAAAATTTGTGGTCATTAAAAATTTCATTACTGAATCTACATCAATCTGCTTCTTACAGTACTCCTGGTTTGTCAGGTGCGATATATTGTTAATGCCATCTGCGTTCGAGCCCTGTGGACTGAATCAGTTGTATGCAATGAGATATGGAACTATACCCGTAGTTCATGAAACTGGGGGCCTAAGAGTAAGTCAAGAAAATATAAGAAATTGACTACTTCAACATGATTTCTTTGCCTTAACGCCTTCCTCTTTATTCAGGATACTGTTCATAATTTTAATCCATATACTGAAGAGAGCAAAGCTGAAAGCACTGGGTATGTTGTCCATGAGCTTTGACTTTTTATTCTTCAAATATCCATTGCCATATTTTCTTAATAAACCTAACATGTCTTTGGTCCAAGTGAAACTAACACAGTTATATCATAGTAAAAATATAGAAAGTGTATATTAAGCATGGCTCTTATTTAAATTTCTGGTTGTGAATCAAGAAAGTAAGAGATTTCCTGTGCTGATTACTAAGTATAATACAGTGATTAGAAATAATTTAAATTTGTAAAAGTAATGTAAATCTAATAAGTGATCAGATAAACTTTCATAAGCCTGTACAAGCCCGGATAAAATGAGACATGTAACTCTTCCAAGTACAAATTTACGTTGTAAGAACCGATTAGGTGGTCACAACTTTCAACTGGAATTGTTATAGGGAAAAACAATATCTAAGTAAACAAAAAGAAGGGCCGTTTATTGAAACTCAGTGTTGTGCAAGTATAAACAAACAGTTAGCTTTTACGATATGTCAGATGTAACTTAACAATCCCAGGAGTCAACTAATACAAAATGAATAGGCTCATCATATATTGTTTGATATAATTTTGATCTTCACTTACAGGTGGACGTTTTCTCCACTAACAAAGGATAGCATGTTAGCGGTAAGCTTGATTTCCTGCAATTCAGATTCATTGCTTTTATATTAAGCATACTTTGACAGCATCTTAATATTATAATTTGATGATTCTACATAATGTCTTTTGCAAATTGACATGAAGACTGGAGTTGTCTTTTGCCTTGTTTATTATCAAAAGGTTGTACTGAGAAGAGAGGACGAGATCCATGAGATGAATTCTGTGTATTTGAATTACGAAGCAATGCATATATTTATATTAGAAGTCATTAATACAAGGGTAATCACACATAATTAAAAGAATATACACAAATAGCTTGAGTGTCTCGATGTGAAGAAGTGTGTTAGAGAGATTTCATATTAACTATTGACTAAAGATAAGGTCAAATTAGAGTATATAAATGAAGACAATCCTTACTTGGCAAACTAGTTTTGTAAAGATGAGTTGGATATAAAGTTCACTTTTTAAGAAGTTGCTCTAATTAACATAAACCCATAACATGTAATCTGTCCTATTTACATAGTTACTACAGTTACATTTTCTAATAGTGCTCGTAGTTGAGTGTTGTGTATGGGGAAGGGGCAGTCATGGGATGGAAGCTATGGTCTTAATGTGTATGGGTAATCATTATTTCTTTTAATACCTATATATACTTGTCTGAGTCCGTTGGGTTGCTACCCTCGGTCGACTGACAATTAGAGCATGCTGGGTCTAGTTTACTATAGCTTGGGAAATGCCTTTTGGGAGGGATCATTAATCTCTAATTGGCATTGCTATCATTGGGTTGGCTTTCTGAATCTTGTGTCGGCCTCTAGATGTTAAAAACAGCCATATTAAGTTACTAAAACATCAAGGAATCTGTACAAATCTTATCTAACAGTCCATACAGTCTATGTTGGACATGTTGGAATGTGGAACTATGTTCAACTTTTCTCATTTGTGTGATGTTCTGACAACATTGTTTCTCCTCTTTGGTCACCATGATGTTAACTTTCTTACCAATTTTTACAGGCTCTAAGATATGCCATCCAGACATATAATGAACACAAGTCTTCGTGGGAGGGATTGATGATAAGAGGCATGACAAAAGATTACACATGGGCAAATGCAGCTACTCAATACGAGCAAATCATTGAGTGGGCATTCATCGACCCTCCTTATTGCTGAAATAAAGATTGCATAAATGATCCACGCAAGGATTTCTTCAATAGCAGGCTACTTAGAGGATTATCACGCTCATAATGAAGTCTTGTGATAGCAAAAGGGAGACCATAATTTCTTCTAAGGAGGCAGATGTCTCACTTGTCTAAAACCGTACTCCTTTGATGATATGATATAGGGTACATAAACTCAGCTGGGCACTTCTGGAGGAATTTTTTACACTGATTGAAACAACAATTTGTATCCACGCCAATGTATAGTGGTGTTAGAAGTTTTTTACCTTTTTGTTTTTGTAGCATAACAGGGTTATAGAACGGGTGATGTGACACATTGGAATTTATAGTATGCGAGAATGTGCGTCTATTGGCAGTGGTTAAAAAGTGTGAAAAATTACGAGAGGTGTACTATTGGTAGTGAGCGACATGATTTGTAAGATGCGTCAATCTGTGTCTTGTGCATGCATCTTATTTGGTATCATCCAGAAGCTGACCCACTTTTGCGTTAGAATTGTTTAGGCAACTCCATAGTGGCCTGCAACCTAGTCATTTTTGGAATACTTTTGTCTAATTCATTTGGCAATTAAGTCATATATGGTTGGATCCAAAGGGTTGAAGTTAAACTTTTGAGATATACATTAGGTTTCCAAGTCCTCTCATCAATCATTCCTTCTCATCCAATATCGTACTTTTTTTTTACTTGTATTTTTAACCTATATAAAGATATTTCATACCTAGATTTCATTGTGCGAAAACTCATTCTTGAAAAGGTATAAAGAATTTTAAGCATTAATAAATATTAAATCGGATGTTAGTCGTATATAGCTCGTTTAAACGAAATGTACGGCTTAACCTTGCTTGGGTAAAAATATACAAAATCCTGATTTTAACATCGAGAAAGAGTATGAAAAAGTAAGAAAATAATGAAAACATTCATGTTTGATTTTATCGGTTATGAATTGTTAGGCTGCATGAGTTTTAGTTAGGTTGTTATTAACTTAAATTTAAAATTTAAAGTTATTAAAATTCCGTTTCTTTAAATTTTTTTACATTTATATTTTCTTCAGCTAATCGGTTTGCGTCCTATTCTATTTGAAATAAGAATGAAATAACTTATTTTATTCAAATATAATATTGTATATTTTGAATAAATTAGCAACTAAAAAATATACATGATTGTTTTACAGTTTAGTTATATTATACTTACAATATAATCACTTGTCAAAATACGATAATAGTTTTTTATTAAAGTTTTAAAATATTATAGTTTATTTATAAAAAGAAAAGAGAGAGTTAAAATTATGAACATGATAATAATTATAAAAAATAACTCAACATAATTATTCATTTAACAAGAGAGAATACAAAACTTCGTCTTCCTTGATATAAATTGATTCCTGCATTAAATAAAATTTTAATATCAACAATATCCTTTTGCTTTTTATTTTTAAATTTATGATTAAATAATTTATTTTATTTATTTTTTTCTTACTCACGCGGAAAAACATTTCGTTATATATATCGTACATCTTAGAAGGTATGATATACTTTTATTTTTCCTAATAATAATAAAAAAAATATTGATAATTGCTTCCTATACGATAAATATAGACAATTATTTTTTTTATAATACAATTTTTTTTTCAATCAATTACATGTTAATGATTATTTTGTTTTTTATTAGTTTGTTAAAATGATATATTTTTATTGTTAAAATATTTACAATTTGACAACAATAATATGATTAATTTTAAAAATTCAGTTAAATACATTTAAATATTTAATTTTTTGACAGCGAATTCTTGTTGAAAAAAAAAATATAGGTATTTTTTAATATTTATAAGATTATTTTAAAAAAAGCTTTTTTCTCAATATTTATCAATATAATGTTATTATTTGATAAAAATTTATTGGGTAGGAATGAGAAAATTGAGTAATATATAAAAAAAAAAGACTAGTAAACTTAATGTCTTAAAGTTTTGGATTGAAGGTGATATCATTCTCTTATATGTGATGTAACTCAGTTCTCATTGTTTGAGATCTTCTTGCTGTTTCTTCTTCAAATTTTCTTAATATTGTGAATTGGGTGAATTAGGTGTGTGATAGAAGAGAAGAAAAATTATTTAATGAATAAATTTTTAGTATAATAGAAATTTATTAAATGTGAGGAAGTAATGTGTATAATATAGGAAAGAACTGCCTAACATGTAAATGCTAATACTTCGTATTTAAATGAAAGCGTTGTTATATATATATTTAGTATTTTACAAAAGTGAGAAGGGCAGGGGAATGGTAAAATATTTGAGTGAGTGAATGAATAGTAGATATAGAACTAAGAGAAAGAAATGAAAGAGGTTGGGACAAGAGAGGAGAAGTTGGTAATTTAGAGGTTAGGAGAAGGACAGTTCGGTTTGCGGTGTGGTTGGGCGCGGTGCGCAACCAATCCCATCGCATCATCGTCTACCCTCGCCACCCTCTCATTTTCATCAATCATTTTTAGTAACCTCCTAAACCCTAATCCCTTCATCAATCCCTTCTTCTTCTTCTTCTCATTCATATTCATTCCATTCAAAAGAATTGCTATGATTTCCAATCCCGAATTGATCCTCTACGCCTGCATTGCTCGATCCGACACCATCCTGGCCCAGCACCAGACCGACAAGGAGCCCAACATGGAAGCCCTAGCCGCCCAATGCGTCGCCCAAGCCCCGCCCAACCACGCCCTCTTCTCCCACACCGTCAACAACCGCACCTACACCTTCCTCATGGACCCTCCCTTCGTCTTCTTCGCCATCTCCCACCACACCCTCCTCAAATCCCAAACCCTCCCCTTCCTCCACCGCATCAGATCCTCCTTCCGCCAAACCCTACCCTCCTCCGCCCACCACCACTTCTCCCCTCTCTCCTTCCAGCCCCAATTCCCCTCCATCTTCGACGACGCCCTCCGCTACGATTCCAAAGACCGCACCCTCAGATCCGAACCCCCCCTCCACCCTCCGCCCCAGGGCCTCAAAAAGAAGAAGAGACCCAGCGATTCCCCCGCCACGCTCGATGTCGCCGACGACCTTTCCCTCTCTCCCCTCAAGCACCAGCCCCACGACCGCCACTCCAAGGCCAAACACGTCTGGAAGAAACACGTCTGGGTCCTCCTCCTCCTCGACTTGTTCGTCTGTGCCGTCCTCTTCCTCATCTGGTTGTGGGTCTGTAGCGGCTTCAAGTGCATGACCTATTGATCCCACTTTTCATCTCTCCAACAACAAAAAGGTTCTCCTTGCTCTCGGCTTCGCCTTTTTTGTCCCTTACTGAGGGATTCTTAGTTTTTTTTGTTGCAGACTGCAGGGCATAAGCATGCATGCATATCTGTTATGTATATGTATGTAACTGGGAGGTTCTGTTTGTTTCTTTCCTGCTTCTTTCTTTTCTTGTTTCTACTTTCCATTGGGAATTTCCTTCTTTTTTCTTAATGGGAATTGCATATCAATTATGAAGATCATCTTAACTTGTCATCCGGCCATGCTCAATTGTGCAAGATCACATATTCCAGGTGTTGTTTATCATACACTTTTTTTTTTTTTTTTTTTTTTTTTAGTTTTGTTTTTATTTTATTTTTAGT
>Ga0099824_1004424_pt1 | contig 20234 bp, 9 predicted proteins | sample SiratrowhiteBW_FD_76837 | JGI IMG/M metagenome (GOLD analysis project Ga0099824, IMG submission 76837) | Root nodule microbial communities of legume samples collected from California, USA - Siratro white BW | ecosystem: Host-associated > Plants > Roots > Nodule | place: USA: California... | reverse complement strand
TATATATATATATATATATATTAATAAAGAATTTCAACCTAATGTTATATTTTTTTACTTATAAAGTGGTTGATCTGTGTTTTTATCAATATATGTATATATTGAAAAAGTGAAATGACTAACATAAGGATTTTGTCAAATATATCAAGTGCAGAAGTAGTAAAATAATTTTTTTAAATTCAAGTGTTGAATATCATGGGACTAATGCAATATTCAAGTTAAATGACGTTTCTTTATCAATTTAAGAGTCCAAATGTTAATATATCATTTTACTTCACAAACGAAAAAATAAACATAAAGATAAAAATTATAGTTAAAATATAGAGATAAAGGTTATTAAATCAAATTTTAAGTTGAATAAATCAATTCACATATTGAACAGTAAATGTCATAAACTTTTATATAAAGATGTTAAGGTTGAGTTTCACCTCATATAAATTATTTAAAATAAATTTATTTAGGCAAATCTCAATCCTACCATCAGCTTATTAAATTATTTAAATCCTAATTTTTTAAGCAATTGAACCTCAATTAGTTGGTTATGATTTTAATTTTTAACAATTATAATCAATCAATATTATAGATTAAGACTTTTTAAAGATACATAATTAAAATCAATATATTCCTAGTATTCATTCCAATTAGATGTTCTTCCTAAAATTATAAGTTTAAAAGACATTTTTAATGTCGATCAAGTCTCAATTGAACAATTAAAGGTAATCAAACTAATGCAAATACTAAGCTTAGAGAATAACAGTATAATCAAAATAAACTTTTGACAAAATTCAAAAATGAGTTTGAATCTCATTATATCCGACTTTAACAAAGAGAGAAATTAGATACTCATATTCTCACTAAAGAACAAATTTCAATGGGTAAAAGTCTATCTACAATGAATGTTTGATTATATGCTTCCCAAACATCATTTTAAGAATTTCGGATCTATTCTACTCACCAGAATTTCTTTAACACTCCTCCTTATGTTTTCATTTATAAAAGTTTTACTGGACCTAAATAAAAGATATTAATGAACTTCTTATCTTGGGAGTCTTCTTAACTAATTTACCTATTTTATCTCACACTTTTAGGAAATCATCAAAATTATTTCATTTGTTTACAATAATAAAATAAAAGTTAAAAAACTATAAAATAAAAATATTCTAAACAATAAAAGTTCAAACTTATAGTATATGTTCCTTCATCATAGTGTTAAAAACGTGATTATTACCAAGCAAAGTTGTCCTGTAAACTTTGACAATAGTCAAAGTGTCTTTGAATGTTTGTCTGTTTTTTTTATGTGTTAATAGAACATAATTGCTAGTTCATTTAATACTTTTGACACAAAGTGAAGTTATTTAATTAAAAAAATTAGGAATGTGTTTATAGCATAAACCTATTGCCCAAAAATCACCCTCCTAAAACATTCTTTCATTTTTGTATAAAACATATTTCCACTTCATAACCCATGCTTAACAAAACCTTTTCACAAGTTACTCATCTTATGAATAGACTTCTTTTGAACTGAAAAATATAAGCATTTTCATCATTGCCTACTGATATTTCTATAGCATCAAGAGCCTTTCATCTTATTGATTTTTCTGCCTTTATCCTTGAATTTCACTTTTCAAGAACTCCGAGTCAGGACTCTACCATGTTTTTCTTTATTTAAAATTTGTTTTTTGTTGAGTAGAGGTTTTAATAAGCATATAGATTATTTGTTTATTAGTGGTTTTGATGTATGGAATATATTTATGAGGTTGTATTAACTTCTTATAACTTGTTTTGTTTAAATTCTGTCTGGCATAAGTGGAAAAATATAAAAATTATTACTATTAGTGATTGATATTTAGGATTTTCACACTTAATGAAGTAAGTTCGTGCAGATTATGAGAAGGACATTTGTTGAATGCACATCAAATACTACTAATAATACAAAAAATAAAATTACCGAACTTATTGAAACAAAATAAGTAAAAGCATTGTCATGCTAAGTAACATGAAAGCTTTTGAAAATCTTATAGTTGAAATGTGGTAGATACGAAGTACGATGAATATGTTTTAAGAATACATAATAAATATTGAAACCTTATGAATGTGCAAGCCTAGACAAAATTTCACTTAATGTCAGAACTTTAATTCAGGTCATTATATTGAGTCATTGGAAAATTGTATAAGTGCCAATCGAATGACTAATATATTTACTCTCTATCATTGATGAAATGACGAGAAATGAGTGGTGAAAAATATTGTTAGGTGTTTTTTATGCAAAGTCCAAATAGTCCTTGTAGGTTTTAATCCAAAAAATATAAATTGAAATACTAAATAAGATAGAGTCACGGGATTTTGAGCTTATGCATTGTATATTCATTTGCAAATTTTAATCTTGTAAGTAGTGGACACACTAATAAAAATATTCTTTGTCACGTGCATTTCAGGTTGCTTCTGCCAATGTGAGAGTGAGCATGTTGTTTTAAATTAATCCACAACAATATTTGGAAATCACCACAACCAAATGAAGTTCATACCCTCAAATCAGTGTTAATACGTCTTGACCAGAACTAAATACATTTTTGAAACGAAACAAAGGATAAGTATCATTCTACTAATCTAATTAGTAACTATATTTGAGTAACCTAACGTCAGATATCTTTTCAATTGATCTACTTTTAGGGTGGGTTTGAGAAGATGAATTTGAGATGATTTAAGATGAAAGTGTATGAAAAGTTTAGTTGTTTGGATAAGAAATTTGAGTGGAAAATTTAAGAATAATGTGATAGGAGTGATAGATATTTTAATTTTTTAATTAAAAAATATTGTAATATGTTATTTTATTATAATTTTATAAATTTATTATTAATATTTTTATTTTCATTAATATTTTTTATTATTATTTTATAATTAATTATATTTATTTTATTATAATATAATATAAATATTAATAAACTAATTATTTAAAAAATATAAACGGATCCTTCTCCTCCCCGCGCAAATCTCACATGTGGGAAAAGAAACGGTAAAAAGGTTGTGTACGTTTTTTTATTTTTTTTTATTATTTTATTCGTTAAATGGATAATTGCAAATAAGAAGACGCATTTCCGTTGCAAACGGATCTTTAATGTTATAATTAAGTATTTAAGTGTGAGACTAGTTGTATATTGAATAGAAATAAAAAGTTTATCAACATAAAAAATAAAACTCACAAATTCATTATCTTAAAATTTTGAATTGTCTCATTCTTGTTTAAATTTTTTGGTATTTCTCTTTGAATATTCTCAAACTATCGGAAGGTTGCACAAGGTGTGAGACCCTTTACCCTAAAAAAATTTATTTGGCCTAAAAGGTTAGAAAAGTTTTCTATTAGTAATTTTTATTAAAAAATTCAAAAAAGAAAAACAATACTTGGACTATTTTTTAAATCTTAGTCAATTTGTGAGTTGAAAGATGATTTAATTTTGAGTTAACAAAATTTCAAGTGGAAACTACTTACAATTAATAAAATATAATAACAAATGTTGTTCAAGAATTAACAAACAATCAAAAAGTATAAGCTAGTCATTCAATATGTTGATGTTGGTCTAATTGTTGCTTTGCTACAATACTTGTTTTAGCTATCAAAGAATTTAGTGAAGTTTTAAACAGGTCTTGGCACATTCCTCTTTATCCTTTTTGAGAGTGGTCAAATTTGTTTTCATGCTTCGTGGAAGAACGCCCATACAATGATTCTATAGAATCAGAGAGTTTATTTAAAGATGTCAAAATTGACAATTGCTCACCATCCATAGGTATAGGGGTACATAATGTGTTGTATCCCTCTTGATTTTTTATTTTTTATTTTTGTGTATCTTGTGTTGATGGACATATTTATATTTATTTTGTATGTACATGTACCACATTGTGAGTTACTCATAAAGACACCATACTAATATTCAATATATAGTGATATATGCTTGATTTCTTCAGTATGCTTTATTGTTATTTTTATCAAACTAGTGTTTATGATTATATTGATGGATGTATGTTTTATTAAAAGTGAAAATTTTACATTCTTGTTTATTTTATTTTTAAATTTATTTAGATATCATTATGTTTATTTTTTTTTAATTTATGTTAGATATGATTATGATTATTAACATCTCAATTAGATTTATATTTCAAATATCGACCATCATATATAATGACATGAGACATTTTATTAAAAAATATACAAAATTATAGGAACTAAACCAAACTCATAATAAAAAAAATGACAAATACTATCCAAACAAATTAAAAAACATAAAAGTAAACTCTTGTTTGTCTGCTAACCCACTTATTTGTGTTTTTGAAGGTCTTAAATAATAAATATAATCTTCATGATATATAAAACTATTTAAAAGATGATATATAAAACTATTTAAAATACAATTATTTGCTAGATTCTTAAAAAAAATGGAAAATACTGATAGTTTTAGCGAGTAGATATTTTTTCATTCCTGTTCTTAGAGAATGTTAATCCGAGGTGGTTGATGACATTGATGATTTGGATTTGATGGAGTAGGAATAAAAAGAAAGAGATAAATACCTATTTTACTGAAACCAAAAATCTATGACTTGTTCTGGTACCGGACCAGTAATGTAGCATATTAGGTGAGGAAGCACCCAGTGACAGTGGCGTAGCCCTCTAAGCCAACATGTGGAAAAGAGCCAAAAGTGATGGAACTTCATGTGATGCGTGTCGAGTGTTGAAGAGAAGGATCAAAGTGGCCAATTTATGTACATCCATCCATCCAGAAGGAAAGGAAGGTTAGGATTTTTTATGCCTCAAACCAAGAAAATGTGATAGAGAAAGATGGATAGATAGATAGATACATACAAGGCTAAAACTTGAAACGACTTGAAACCAACTTGTACTTTGACGCCAGCATCACCTTTTACTAGCAAAGCTTGAAAAATGAGTTTAGCCAAACAAGTGAATAAAAGAAAAGAAAGGAAGAAGTAGCCTTTTTTCGGTTTCCAATCCATTATAGTGAAGGGCTGCAAAAAGGACCACCATTTGCTTCACCACCATTCAAAAAACCACAGCATGGGACACTGGGTCCCAAGAATTAGAATAAATTAATAATTTTGCTGCTAATTGGATTCTGATTTGAAGTCCACACTTTTGTGCTTTGTCTAAAGTTGGTAGGGATTCAGTGAAACCCTTATGATTAAGGAATAAGAAATGTCTCGAGATATTAAAGATCCTACTTAATCATACCTAAAGCAGTCAATTAAAGTGTGACAACTTAATCATTAAGTTCATAGAAACTTATGAAAAACATCTATACGTCCATACTACCATCATTGCTAACATTACCAGCGTGACTATTAACAAGTTGGCAGGAACTAATCACATCTCATATTTGTTGCTTTCTCAAACCTTTCTTGATTCTAATACTATCAATCACTATCATAGAATTTTCAGAATGAAGATTTTTCTGTGGAGCACAGCCTATTAAACCATAACTCACCTTTATTATGTTATAGCACAACTTCAGAGGTCACATGTGGGTAACCAATTTAAACCATTTTAATACAAAAAAAGGGCTGATAATACTAAAATATTCAACTGCTTTTTTGCCCAAATCCCTTGAGATTTATTCGCTTGTGCCTGTCATAATCGTTCAAAACTTAAGGAAAATCTTGCACTGGCCAGCAGTAATGTATCTTGAGAGGCCAACATGGATGCTATTCCTAAGGAGAAATCATAATTACCTGGACTAATATACTCCCTTTCTTTATTTCTCTATTTAATATTTGCTGCTACCATAACTCCTGTAATATACCATGATAAAATCTACTATATATATATATATATATATATATTTATATATATTGCAAGAGAAAAAATGTTTAGATATCTCATTTGGCATATGATAATTTCAGAAAGATAAAAAGATACTCCTTTATATATGTATGTATTGACTGTTTCAGCTAATTATTGTAAAATTATATCGTTTGTCTCTCCAGTGAATATGCTGTAATGTATGGAATGGCAAGAAGGAGTAATTATGTCATTCAAATTTGGATTATGAGAATTACTTGTATAAACTGGTATTGTAAATAACTTGAGCTATTTATAAACTATTTAAGTTCAATTATTTAAATCCTTGGTTTAGTTTGTTATTCTGAGAATAAGTTCAAATATTATTTCTTCATCATCCTTTTTTTCAAGATGAATGTCTAACAAATATTAAATTGATCAACTCAAAAATACTTTAGAAATGTAAGAAAAAACTTCAATTGAGCACAAGGTGAAGTGTGTACTGAACATGAATAATTGATCTGAGTGTACATGGGTTGTAGATGGTGTGATATTATGGTTGGTTAAAAGTGTGTGTGGCATTTGCATGATGTGGTGAGGTTGAATGATAGAGGAGTCATTTATTACAGCGTTATTAAATGGAGAGAAGTAAGTGCAGAGAGCAGTGTTTGGCCTTGTTGGGCAGGCTCTGAAACATGAGTAGCTGAGGCATTCAATACAGTGTCTGCCCAATAAGAGCACCTCTGTCCATGTTAAATAGTTGATGCCCATGTTAAATAATTGGCTCACTTCAAAACTGCTATTTCTCATCCTTTTTTACCAGGACTGTTTTCTTGATATTTCTTTCCGGGAAAATCTAAGAGACGAAAAAAATTGAAAAAAAATTTTAAAAACTAAAAACGTCAAATATAATTAAAAGCTAATTTTTTTTCAGAAAGAGAAGTATATAAAAAGTTATGGCACCTACTTAGATAATAGTTAGTAACCCTTCCTTGTTAATATTATTAATTAAGATTATTAAGGTATTAAAAATTTAGTTATTCAACATTATAAACTCTAAGGATATATTATCACATTGATCTGAACCTATAATAGATATTAATCTCATATGTAGTACCACTCAACATTTTTACTATTTCTATTTACTACATACTGCTTACCATTATATTTGTATTCTTATTAATTTAAATATTGGAGAATCTTGTAGAGGTGAAATTTCATTCAATGATTATCTGTCAATGATTAACCTTAGCTCTGATCACAGTTATTATTTTTTAACATGATAGATTAGTAATATAGTAAATATTAGTATATAATCATGTTATATAATTTAATTGTATTGTTATATAATCCATTATAAAGTTAATATTTATATTTTATCATAGTTAAATGATAACAAATAAATAATTCATTATTATAACTAAACAAAATTCTTTAATTTAAAAAACCTTATTTCTTATTTTACATAATTATATATGCATATTTAAGTTCAAACTATTAATTACTTTAAAGTAATTTTTGTACTAGTTAATTTAAATATTTAGTTATTTTTTATGAATGTTTATAAAATTTTGAATATAATTTTGAATGTGGATTCAATACGATAATTAACACCTAAAATTTTAAAATTGCCTCAAATTTAAATAAATAATAAATTAAGCACTAACACCAAGCTAACTAAATAGTTGAAGTTGTTGTTTTCTTTATAAAATTTTATTAATATAAAAGATTTTGATACTATTAAAAAAAATTCATTCATCACAATTATTTAATTATCGTTGAAAAAAGACATTTTCGACAAAGATTGATATCTGACATCAAATATAAAACATACTATATAATGATTGTTATTGTATGTATTATTTTATTAAGAATGATTTCATCTATGGTCCTAATGTTGTATTTGGTCACAAAATAATTAAATTACTGACGAAGTCTTATGGAGAAAATTTTAATCATTGATACAATGTCATTACTGACAAATTTTACTAGCAAATGAAATTCATTAGTAATTATCAATATATTTATCAGTGAATTTAATTATAAATTTTTCAATAAATTAATAGATAATTTATCAATAAATGTCCATCAATTTAACGAATCTATTCTATGGATAATACTTAATATATTAATAATAATAAAAATTAACGTCTCATTGATAGAGTATTATATCATATCATTGAATATAATTTATTATGTGGTTCAATTTCTTAGGCCAATTTCTTCAGGCTCCTAACATGGATCATTATATATTAACTATTGGATTTTTTTGTGTTTCTTTACTCATCTTTTTTATGTGAAATCCAAAAACAATTCACCACATTACAAAATCATTTTTGAGACAGAATATAGGACCTAAACTGCCATCAAGTTACAATTACTAAGTGGATGACTTCAGTAAAAACAGAATTACTAGTTTTATATTATGATGGTCAATCAATTTTACACATAGTTTCCAATTCTAACTTCAATGAACACACCAAACATACTTAAACTTAAAACAAAACTCTTCGAACTCTTTCCCATCTCTTCTAATCAACAAGACAGTTTCACTAAACCATTAAACCAAAAAATTTCGATACAATAGTCTCAAAGCTTAGGTTGGTAGACATATATAATTCAACTTAAGCGGGGCTATTGAATTCCCTTCCCTTTTTTTAAACATTTTCTCTGTGTTGTTATTTTGTAACGTCTATTTAATAGACAACTCTTCTTTCTTCTTAGTGTGAATAGCATCATACTTTTCTCTCTACAGCTTCCCGTGCACGTGTCGATTTTTATTTTCTCCTTCTCTCTCTTCCACTATTATGCATATATTTTAACGTGTTTGAGTTTCTACATATGATCTTCATATTCTTGCATGTTTCAAATCAGATTAATGCATAAACTTAAAAACAAACGAGAAACAATGGATTTTATCCAATACGCACACCACTGCCATTCAACCAAAATGTTGTGACAATCACTACCAAACTCAAGCTCAATGTCGGAGTTTTTTCGTTCTCGTCAAAGCAAGAGTGAAACCAAATTTGATAAGCTAAACTTTTTTCCCACCTCAGATTTGCAAACTTATTTCCTATAATACATCTGCAAATTCAAATATTCACAACCATGTCTACCAAACCACTACAACAATTGCCGACAACCACGACTACGACCTTTTTGCTCGCTCAAATCCTCAAAGTCGGTGTTCACTTGCATTAAACCAAAAAGAGATATCACATTTTTATATCTACTTATCATGGATCGATAGTGGGGTCTATATAATATTATTGTTTGGTTTGATAATTTAGTTTATTTTTTTAGGCTGCATGCCTTTTCCTAATGATGATAAGGATGAGAGGTCAATTGCAATTTGGTTTAATCAATAGGAAAACAATTTATGGTTTAGTTTTATTTTCAGAGAAAATTTGGTATACATGGACTCATGCTTTTGCTTTGCTTTTTGTAAAGGGTGTATTCTACAGTTGGATCCTCTATTGTTAAATCTCTCTACAACCATAGTGGTGCACGATCAGGATGAAGAGAGGAGGGTGGGAATCACTTCTCTCCCACCTGCATCAACCTTCAACATAGAGCAATTGGTCAATTTTGCTGCATTTCTCTGCTGATAAAATTTTGCATCGCATGTGCTAAACGTGCATCCTCATGCACACAAAGCATTACTTATATATTAATAACTATTGCATGATGTGTGCTTAATGCATTTTTTTTACACAAGCCTAATTGATTTTCACCCAAGTTTGATTATGTGCTTTGGAAAAAGTGTTTTCACAAACATTACTAGAATAAGCCGTTGTAGCATAGTTTTTCTATATTCACGCTAAAACACAAAACTTCATGTTATGTATTAGTGTGGGTCACAACTCAACCGGAAAATGATGGATGCAATCACTGACTACTATTTTTTTTTTTTTTACTTATAAATAATATTTTGAAACGAGCGAAATTGAAAATAATAATATTTTTAATTTATATACCAAATTATTATATCAAAAAATGAAATTAATTTAATTCATGTGGCTTATATTTACATTATTTTTCTAAAATTTATTATTATTTATAAAAATTAAAAATAAAATTTGGATTTTATAACTATTTTTTTACATATTTCTACCCCTTTTACCGTTAGTGTCCTTACATTGGTTAACAAACTTTTTAACTTCTATATAAAAAGAAATTGACTAGATTGAAAGTGTTTTTATTTTATAACTATAAAAAAACTAATAAAAATAAGAATATTTTATAACCATTATATTAATTTTACTTTTCATTTTGTATGGAAAATTACAAACCCTCCTATTATATAATTTAAAATTATAAAAAAATAATTAAAAAGTTACTTTTATGATTTTTTTTTTTTTACACAATTTTGTATAATTTTAATATAAATTTTAATAATATTCTTTAATTATTTTTATTATAATGTAGTATATAACACAATCTACATCCATTCATTAATTATATTATAATATATTGAGATTCTCTACATAAATCCCAATCAATGTAAAAAGTCTTACCTATCATACCAATTAAGACTATCATCAATTTAGTATTTTTTTTTTTAACTTGTTTATTCAGTTTGTTTCCATCAGTTATAATTGTAATAAAATTTCACATTTTTAATACCATAAATATATCAACCAAATTAATTGTAAATATCTCATCAAAATAACTAATATATTAATGTGTGACAATAAAATCACTCAATTACTAAAGTTAAATATACATAACTACGACTAATTTCAAACCTAATAAAGTTTTCTTTATATTTAAACATGTACAACATATATTCTTATATATTCTTACACTTAATTAAATCTCCATACGTGACATATTCGTATATTCTAAATAATAAATAATGTGCATTCCTACATTTTAAATTGAAGCAAGAGATAAATTAAACTTTTTAATCTGGTAGGAGATGCATGAAGGGTAATGAAGGGTAGTATGAAAAAAAAGGATGGTGATGGATGTGGAAAACGATGTCTAACAAACGAGATTGATGTGTTGTGTTGTGGAAATGTCAAGAGTTGTGAAAGAAAAAAGCATACAAATGGAGAAAAATATTTAAATGGTAAAGAAGAGTTTAAGAAGGAGCTAATGGACGAGAACGATTGGTGATGTTACAACTTAATGCGACAGAGGAAGTACAAGCAAAAGAGGAGAAGAACACGAGAGAAAAAAAAAAGTTGGGAGTGAGAGTGAAGACTCTGATACATCCTATTCTAATGGTTTTCTATGTCAGTTAACTTTTAAACCGATGCAGAAAATGCAGAAAGTAGATAACACATTGATTGTAAAGGAACTAAAATCTATTTTCTACTTGAATTCAAAAGCAAATCAATATAGAAAATTTTATATTTTTTACATTAGTTAATGATCAATTAATATATATCAAATATTAAGCTGATTCTCTCTACCGCTAAAGTAATATATATTCTACAGTAATTAAAAAATCAACTGATAGAGAAAATCCACCAAATATTTATAAGATTTCTATTGTTTTAGCTTCACATTGATTTATCTTAAATTGATATTATATATACTATGTAAATTCACTGTTTTAAACTAAAAACATATCACTTAATCTAATACACGAATTGAAAAGATATATTTGCATAACTATTTACTACTTGTTCTTGAAGACAATTGTTCTTTTAGGTGAGTTTTCATTGTAGTTTTTTTATCTGTATAATCAAATATAAGTTACAAGATTTGTTTGTTAAAGATTGTTTCCATATTAAGTCCAATAAATTAATAATGACATCGCATTTTCAGAAAAAGTGACCACAATAGTTAACAAACATTATAGGATGATAAGTATTAAAAACAAAATTTTAACTCTTTAAGAGATTAAAATTAATTGTTTTATAAATACTACAATTAAAACTTATTAATTTACGAAAATGAGAATATATTTAAATGAATTCACACTAGATAATGACATAGCCGGCGGTGACCAAGTTATAATTTGGAAAATCTGGGAAGTAATTTTTTAGCACCGTATGATAGTAAAATATAAAATTCAATATGTAATCATTGAGTTGCAGCCGGATTAATTTAGTGACTAATGCTTGGAAGCTAAAAAGTTGAAAAGAAAGGTCACCTATATGATTCAAAAGTAGGTAAATGTTTTAGGTTTTTCTCTTACATTTTGATGAATGTTTTTACAAAATATTTAAAATAGAAAACAAGTTGAAATGATTTTATTATGAAAAAAATAAAATCGTATTATTATTATAATATGATTTTAAAAATTCAACTAAAATCATATCAATATCATTTTAAAACAATTGAAATCCTATTGTCATGATACTATTTTAATTACTGTATAATATAATTTCATTCTAAATTAAATAAAAGTCTATTATAGGATTTTTTATAATAAAATCTTGTCACTATTTATAATAATAAAAACTAAAACACAATGTCTGTTTTGAACATTTTGTAAAAAATTTACACTAAAATAAAAAAAAATGTTTTTATTATCATAATAAAGTAAAAAGTTGAAAAGTGGATAAATGTTTGTATTATCATAATAACTTGACTAATTGGAAAATGTTAATGTTTTTATTTATTATAGGTTGACTAAAATTTATAATGCTCCAGGTACTTGTTTTAGTATTTTTATTGTGAATAAATAAAATTTCAGCTTTGATGCATTGCTTATTCCTTGAATTTTAGCTATCAGAATTAGTTGAATAAGGAAAATGTGGATGTCATGAAAGCATGTGCTGCTGAATTTGACGTGCAAAAGTTTAAGCCAATAAAATGCGAACGATCGTCACCATTTGAAATGGAAGACCTCAAAACATGTCTTTCAATCTGTAACACTTGCCTAATTTAAAAGAAACAAGCCACTCCCACGTTAGAAAAACCAAGTCCACAATATTGTTTAAAACAAAAATAATTGAAACCCAACTAATCAAACACTCATCTCTAAGCACTATCATTTACGCTTGTGAATGAATTCCGGATCAACGACGTGAGTTAGATAGAACGGTTATGATAGTCAACAATGTAGCTCAAACGGATTTCCACACTTTCGCCTCCTACCTAGGATTTATCAAGGAAAACTAATTCTTTCGAACACATGCAAATTTTAATCATGTTCATATTAATAAATGCGTATTTTCAAAGTCAAATCCATCTTACTTACCCCAGCTGTACAAAGACAGTGTTTCACACTATCCGTTGGAATTGGAATTTAATATTGAAATAAATATAAACAAACAAAAATGTCTGCCCATGTGTAGCAGAACATCCGCGCGCATCGCATAAATAAACAATCAATCCCAGTATTTATAAATTTAATTTGAATACAAGACATGTTGTTTTGCAGTATTAATTTGTTGAAAATATTTAAAATGAGTTTTGAAGCAATGGGATAAATGTATGGACTAAAAGGTGGAAGGAAAAAAAAATATGTCATAAGAAACTGAAAAGAGTGGTAGTATTGGGTATATTAGAGATCCCTGATGATTGGAATCTATCCTTTGGGAAAACAAATAGGAAACAAATGAAAGCTTGCCACAGCTCTGTTCCTGTTGTGCTATGGTCTGCTCCCTCAAGAAGAGCCAACCAAATTCTATAACAAACCTTGATATGCAAATATCCTAATCCAATTCCAAACCCTATATAAACCTCAAAGAAACACTCAAACCACAATAACACCCCATGGAAATGGAGGCTCAAAGGCCCCCACTTCCACACCACAACGCCCACACCCACCCTCTCTCGCGCCTAAACCAATACGTCGCCAAAACCAGACTAGGAAAATGGTTCAAGCTCTCCCAACGCAACTCCACCTTCACCACCGAGCTCCGCGCCGGCACCGCCACCTTCCTCACTATGGCCTATATCCTCGCCGTCAACGCCTCCATCCTCGCCGACTCCGGCGGCACTTGTTCTGTCTCCGACTGCCTACCCCTCTGCTCCGACCCCTCCGTCCCTATCGCAGCCTGCAACACCTCCTCCCTCCGCGTCCTCCACCCGGATCAGTCATGCAAGTTCGACCCGGTTAACCCGGGTTACGCAGCGTGCCTCGAAAACACGCGCAAGGACTTGATCGTCGCCACTATAGCCTCTTCTCTCATTGGCTGCTTCATCATGGGCACCTTCGCCAACCTCCCTCTGGGCCTCGCCCCGGGCATGGGCTCCAACGCCTACTTCGCCTACACCGTCGTCGGCTTCCATGGCTCCGGCAACGTCTCGTACCAGAGCGCACTCGCCGCAGTCTTCATAGAAGGAATCATCTTCCTCCTCATTTCCGCAATTGGTCTCCGCGCTAAACTCGCCAAACTCGTCCCCAAGCCCGTCAGAATCAGCTCCTCCGCGGGAATTGGGCTTTTCCTCGCCTTCATCGGGCTTCAAAACAACCAAGGAATCGGGCTCATCGGGTACAGCCCATCCACACTGCTCACCCTCGGCGCCTGCCCATCCTCCTCACGGGCCTCCCTCGCGCCCGTTATAGCAGCCGCCAACGGCACAGTCAGTATGCTACCCGGCGGAACAGTCTCGGGAGATATCCTCTGCCTGCGCGACCGAATGGAATCCCCCACGCTCTGGCTGGGCCTGGTGGGCTTCGTCATCATCGCCTACTGTCTCGTGAAGAACGTGAAAGGCGCCATGATATACGGCATCGTTTTCGTCACCGTGGTGTCGTGGTTCCGCAACACCAAAGTCACGGCTTTTCCCAACACCGACGCGGGTAACGCCGCCCACGAGTACTTCAAGAAGGTGGTGGATGTTCACGCCATAAAGACCACGGCGGGGGCGCTTAGCTTCAAGAGCATAGGCAAAGGGTATTTCTGGGAGGCCGTGGTCACGTTCTTGTACGTCGACATTCTCGACACCACCGGAACGTTATACTCCATGGCGCGCTTCGCCGGCTTCACTGACGACAAGGGGGGTTTCGAGGGACAGTACTTCGCGTTCATGTCAGACGCCACGTCGATCGTGGTGGGGTCCTTGCTCGGGACCTCCCCCGTGACGGCGTTCATTGAGTCGTCGACGGGGATCCGGGAGGGTGGGAGGACGGGAATCACGGCGCTGACGGTGGCGGCGTATTTCTTTCTGGCGTTCTTCTTCACGCCGCTGCTGGCGTCGATTCCGGCGTGGGCGGTGGGGCCGCCGTTGATTGTGGTGGGGGTGCTGATGATGAGATCGGTGGTGGAGATTGATTGGGAGGACATGAGGCAGGCGATTCCGGCGTTCGTGACGCTCATTCTGATGCCGTTGACGTATTCGATCGCTTATGGACTGATCGGAGGGATTGGGACTTATGTTGTGTTGAACCTTGGGGATTGGGGTAGAGAGATTTTGGGTCACTTTGGGGTTCCCAAAACATCAAGGGTGCCCCCAGATGAGGATTCCCGTCATCATCATCATCATCTTCCTGAGGGGGTCAATGGGGTACTACAAAATCAACATTCTCCACAAAATCCAACTGCTAAAGCACTTCAACTAGAGCCTTAGTTTTTAGGGTATGTGGTTCTCTAATAATGTCCCCTTTTTCTTATTCATACATCAATTTCACAACCTTCAATTCTTTCTGTACTACCAATTTTATTATTACGCCACTATGTGAATACGTTACATTATTATTCCATGTCCTCTTCTACACATCTTTTTCTTCGCGCGATTTTTATTTCGGTTCAAACTACAAAATAAATCGAAAACTTGGATGGATATGATGAACTTGCCTTTCAAACATGTCCCAGTCATATTCTTTCATGCTTTGCCCATCTTTGGACTTATTGTTTCGAAGTTTTGTGCCTTAGATTCGGCTAAAGTGCATCTTAGGTTTGGATCACATATTCCGTTATCTACTTCGTTATTAACTTTTTTTATGGATTTAAATTAAACTTTTTAATTTTTTTTTCTTTTTTTGTCCTGGATAAATTTCTTATTTCTATGTTGTTTTTCACAGTTTTCACTAAGATTTTTTTCAGATTCTTTATTTTCTTTTAAGTTTTCTGTAAAATAAGAAATAAGTAAAAACAAAAAAATATATTAAAAAAAAACGAAACTCTCGCTATCACATTTTTTTTATTATTATTATTATTTAAAAAAAAAACTTTGTAGGAAAATATGTGTAAAAATTGCTAACATGGTCATTTAATTAACAACTTACGACTTAAAAGGATGAAAATAAAAAGTATAACCAAAACATAATTAAAACTTTTACAAAGGAACAAAATAAGAAAAAAAATTATTGAGAATCAAAGTCAAAATATAAAAATGTATTAGGACCGAAAGTGAAAACCAAATAACATATTGGGTTTGGGTCACTAGCATGTTACTCAAGAAGTAACTCATGGATAAAAATAAATTGTAAGGATTGAAAAAAAATTGGAGAAGATAAACATAAAATAGAAATTTGAAATTATTTTTATCAGGATCCGAACTAGTATATGAATAAGGTGAGTTGGAATCGACTTGTTCGAATTTTGAGTAATCAAGGATCTGAATTAAAGTAGTTCCAAAGTTTGGCGAGATATCCATCTCTGGAAACACTTTTCGATAATCAAGTAAGTACATAATTAATGGGGCGTATGAGAGAGTGAGTAATGAGTATAAGAACTAAGTGATAAGTGAGTATGAGAAAGCAAGTAATAAGTATAAGAACTAAGTGATAAGTGAGTAATATTTTCTGTAACAGGTGAGATATATATATATATATATGTATGTATATGTCTTGGGTTGAATTATTATGAGTTCAAAAAACCAAGTATCGAATTATGTAGGTGGAGGCCGAGATTTGAGAGTTGTTGGGAGTAATCAACCATGAATCTTATATGTGAGTGTAACTGATCAAAGTATCTCGGGTTAGGGCAGTACAAAAACCATATGCTCGTCTATCATAGAATGTAAAAGAGATTGATACCTCTGGTACCTACTTATATATTATTTATACTTGTTAATAAAAAAATATCAGTATTTAAGTGAAAAAAAATTACTACTATTAACTTTATAACCCTTCCTCTATTACTATCTGTAAGAATTATGCATAAATACATTACTCCCAACATGCCACCTATCCTAATATTAAACCATCCTATGTAACAAAAAAAAAATTATAAACATAATCCATGTATAATCAAATTCTACCGATTGTCGTATATAATCACATTTATTTTAAGTCATAATCTTCAAATCTTTTCTTTAAACAACACACGAGTTGTTTCTATAGTTCTTTCATGTAAACTAAGTATAAACATAAATCACATTAATACAATATTTTTAATGAATAAATATGCCTATCTACTTTCACATGTGTTCTAATAATGAACATGTCATTTAAGAATTCATCATGATTAAGGGCTAGTGATGAACAATAAGCATTTGATAATTAATGATGTGATTATTTGAGAATAATTGATGATTTTATGACATAATTAATTGTCATAAGCAAGAAGAAATACTATAACAACATCACAACAATGACCCAAAACATTTAGCATTGATTGATTAATTTGTTAAGTTCATTCTTGCTCCTTCTTTGTTACAACTTCAAAAACAAAGAAAACAATTAGAAGAACTAGCTTGGACATGGAACAACATAACTTTGTGAAAGTAAAGTGAATGAGTTCACGTTTTGTTGAAGAGCAATGTTAGTGTCACTGGTTTATTGAGCACCAGATTCTTCGCAGCAACTTACAGAAATCACAACAGTCACTCTATAGTCCAAGAAGAAGGACATAAGAGGAAATCAACAGTGTCAGCTTGTCTTTTGAAAAGAGCATGAAGAAGTGGGATCCACAAAAAGGTTTCATTCACTTTTCTTTAGTTGAACAAAAGCAAACGATAATCATAATTATACAAGCAATGTTTTTTCTAATTCTTTAAAAGATCTGTTGTAGGAAAAAAAAAACATATTTTAAAAGAATAATCAAATCTATTATCAATTCTGTAAATAGTTTATAGCATTAAGTATCAAATGTTTCTCATATTCCTAAAACATTTCATATAATGTTTTGTTTATAAAGTATTAGAAAAAAAAAATAATGAAAACATGTATCATTCTTAGTCCTGACTACCAAGCCCTTGTGTGCAAAAACAAAACAAAAAACATATAAATAGGCCACGTAATATAATGTTATAAAAAATAAGATCAAATAATATTTTTAGTTTTTTAATATAAGATAAATTATATTTTAGTCTTTAAATTAAAAGTAATAATATTTTAAACTCTTATATTTTAAAAAGTTACGATGTTGACTCTTAAATTCACTGTTTAAAGATTTAATATGATTTAAAAATATTTTAGTTTCTCTCGTATCTCCTTTGAAGACTTTTTTTTTTTTTTTCAAATTTTAGTAACTAATTGTTAAAAGGCTTGAGAAATCAATATTGGATTTGTTCTTAATTTTATCAATTAAAAATATAATTAAGTAAAAGTCGTTAAAAGAAGTGCTATGATTTAATTTGATAGGAGTTATATTTGATAATAAAAAAATTCATTATCGAGTAAGCTCTTATGCATTTAGTAAGAGGTTAAGAAATGAAGTAGAATTTTGGAAAGTGGTGGACGTAAAGTCAAGTCAAGAAGTAATTAAATTGGCTAAATCTATAATTATTTGAATTGAGGATGCGAAATGAGATAGTGAATAAAAAAAATAAATGAAGAAAAAAAAGTGAAAATTTTAATTGTTTTAATTAAAGGAAAGAAAGCAAAAGGTAAAAAAATAAAAATTTATGAATAATTTGATTGGTGTGATAAATTAGAAAAAATAATTAATATATTTAGTAAATAATCAAAGTATTATTATGTTAAAAATATATTTTGATTAAATTTTAAAACATATTTTAATATTTGAATTGTGTTGAATGGCTTGCTTTTTTACTAGTAAATTACCCGCATGTAAAATAATCATCAATAATATAATAGTACTACTGTATGTATATAAAAAATTAACATAATAAGTGTGCATACAAAATTAGCAGAACAAAAATCTATTTATAAACAAGACTTCTTTAGAATTATGCGTGTTTAAAAATATAAAATTTTATATATTTTTTTAATTTACCTAAAATAATTCACTAGCATAAACTATTTCAAAAGTAAATAGAAGAACTTGGAATATATATTGTAAATCAGTAAAATGGTATATACATATTATAAATTTTACTAAAATGAAAATGTATGTAAATAAATACGAAGATGAATATTTTTATATGTCACGTTAAGGTAACATGTTTTTTTGATTAAATTAGACTGACTTTTTCTCTTTAATGTTACTCTGAATCAGAAAGTTGAAGGGAAGTGAACTTCACTCCTTTCCCTTCTTCTTTATTCTCACTTCTTTCCATATAAGTAAATTCAAACTTTTTTTTCATTATCTTCCACCAGCTTGAATAGGAGAGCAATAAGACAAACATGGTGTAAGTGGAATATATTATATATCGCATGTTCTCTTTACTTCCTTTCATATACCTAAATTCAAACTCTTTTTACATTATCCTTCGTCGAATAGGAGAGCAGTGAAATAAACATAGTGTAAGTGGAATATATTGTATACGACATATTCTCTCATAAGAGAAAAAATATAAAAAAAAAAAAATTGACATTTTATAAATAAATTTAATATATATATATATATAATAATTTTAGTTTTGCTTTTATGTTAAAAGCTCTTCTGAAAATATTGATGTAAAATAGGGATGACATTACATGATGTATAATGTGGATTGGTCTATCAACCAGTCAAAATTTGCAAGGAAAATTAATAAAATAATGTCTATATTTTACCAATTAAAAAATATTTAATTTATAGATTTGAAATAAAGAAACTGAATAATCAATTTTGCATCTCAATGAAAAAAAGATTTCAATATATTATACCTTTATTTTGTCTTTTAAACCATAAATACAGTTAGAGAGATATCACATTGATTAGAAATAAGATATTTCAATAGTTATATAAATAGGTATAAACCTCATCTTAAAAATCAGTTTTGTAAGATTGAATTAGATTTAAAGTTAATTTCTTAATATAGTATCAGAATTTATCCTAATAAATTTGTTAAATTTATGAGACCACCAGGTATCGAGCTATTATCGGATCATCTTTAATATATAGTCTCATACATTAACTAAATAATAATCTCGGCGGTGAAAAAAATATGTTAAAAATCACATAATTTATAACCATTTTTATAAAATTGAGTTAAGTTTAAATTTATCCTCTAAACTATACCATTAAACCGTCCTATACCCCTCTATTAATTAAATAAATTAGTAATGAACTCATCGGAAGAAGTGTACTTCTGTTTTGTATTTTTTTGAAGATATTTAGTTCAAACATTCTTTATTCTGAAAAATATTAATATTAATTGTCACAAATTTAAATATTTTATTTAGAGAGTATCAAACGAAAATAAGTTGAGATAGCCACACTCAAGGAGAATTACGAACCTGAATTAATATTAGAATTAATTTCGATAT